>WBZO01000456.1_pt1 | contig 85542 bp, 73 predicted proteins | sample 5204261 | NCBI WGS metagenome assembly WBZO01 (sample SAMN12412400, study PRJNA552823) | activated sludge metagenome | isolation source: activated sludge from anammox sidestream of wastewater treatment plant... | place: USA: North Carolina | collected 2017-09 | reverse complement strand
CGCGCTTGGCTATCTCGGAGCGACGGGCGGGCTCGGCTCGCAGATTCTCCTTCAGTCGGCGATCCTGCTGCCCGCATCGCTGTTGGGCGTCGAGGTCGGCAAGCGCGTCTATGAGCGCATCGCGCCGGAGCGTTTCCGCCCCACATTGCTTACGGGCCTCGCCGTCATCGGGTTCATCCTCACGGCGAGCGCGGCGAGGCAGCTCATCGGCTGACCTCATCCCGCGCGCTTCCTCCCGGCTCGCCATTGATCGTGATGCCCTCGACACCGAAGAGAACCGGCACGGCATGAGCCGGGACCAGAGGGAGCGCGCCCGCCATATAGCGGTTCGCGTCCTGCGCCTTGTTGTCCGGTAATGGAGAAATGAATTGAGGAGATGAAGGCGTCATCCCGCGCCTGCGCGTTAGGCGACGGATTGCCATAGTCGAGACCGGCGAAGGCCGGACAATACGAATTACCCGCTGCCGCATGGCTGATTTTGTGCAACAGCAGCAAGGTTCAGGGAGGCGAGGCGCGCATCCATCGGCCGAAAAAGTTGCCATCCCGGCCCATTGGGGCCAGCTTCAGCACATCCGACCCATCGAGGAGACCGGCAAATGACCAGCACCCCCTATACGCCGCCCAAAGTCTGGACCTGGGACCAGAACAAGGATGGCGGCCGCTTCGCCAAGATCAACAGACCCATAGCCGGCGCGACGCATGAGAAAGCGCTGCCGGTCGGCAAGCATCCGCTCCAGCTCTATTCCCTTGCCACGCCGAACGGCGTGAAAGTGACGGTGATGCTGGAGGAGCTTCTGGAGGCCGGCCATGCCGGCGCCGAATACGACGCCTGGCTCATCAACATCAATGAGGGCGACCAGTTCGGCTCCGGCTTCGTCGAGGTCAATCCGAACTCCAAGATCCCTGCGCTGCTCGATCGCAGCACGACGCCGCCCACGCGCGTTTTCGAGAGCGGCGCTATCCTGCTCTATCTTGCCGAGAAATTCGGCAATGCCTTCCTGCCCAAGGATCCGGCGAAGCGGGCGGAGTGCTATTCGTGGCTCTTCTGGCAGATGGGCTCGGCGCCCTATCTCGGCGGCGGCTTCGGGCACTTCTATGCCTATGCGCCGATGAAGTTTGAATATGCGATCGACCGCTTCACGATGGAGGTCAAGCGTCAGCTCGACGTTCTCGACCGGCGGCTTGCCGAGAGCGAGTACATTGCAGGCGACGCCTATACCATCGCCGATATCGCGATCTGGCCATGGTATGGCGCGCTTGCGAAGGGGCTGCTCTATGAAGCCGGCGAATTCCTGAGCGTGAAGGACTACAAGCACGTCAACCGCTGGACCGAACAGATCACGGAGCGCCCCGCGGTGAAGCGCGGGCGCATGGTCAATCGTGTGTGGGGCGATCCGGCAAGTCAGCTTGCCGAGCGGCACGACGCGAGCGACTTCGACAAGGCTGCCCCCGCAAACGCGAAATAACCGGTGGCGCTTGCCGCGTGCTGGCGACTACATACCGGAGCACCCACATCGCCCGCGCCGCAATGCGCGGGCGATTTCGTTTTCGGCGCGGGTGTCGCAGCTCGCCTATTGACACGTTTCTATATTTCGACAATGGTCAAAATATGGAAACGTTAGATGCCGTGACCGCTTTGGCGGCGCTCGCCCAGGAAACCCGCCTCTCGATCTTCCGCACCCTCGTGCGCGCCCATGCGCCGAAGGAGGATGAGGGCGGGCTTGCCGCCGGCGAGATCGCGGAAGCGCTCGGCGTGGCGCCTGCCACCCTTTCCTTCCATTTGAAGGAACTCGCCCGCGCCGGGCTCGTCACGTCGCGGCGCCAGGGGCGTTCGATCGTCTACAGGGCCGATCTTTCGGCCATGCGCGATCTCACCAATTTTCTGCTCAAGGATTGTTGTCAGGGCGCATGCGGGGTCATCGGGACGACCGCGCGCCAACGCAAAGCGGAGTGTGTGCGATGAAGAGATTGCATGTGAGCTTCGGGGTCGCCGACCTCGAAAAGTCCGTCGCCTTCTATTCGACGCTTTTCGGCGAAGAGCCGACAGTGCGCCGTCCAGGCTATGCGAAATGGATGCTCGAAGACCCGCGCGTCAATTTCGTCGTCGAGACGATTTCGGGCGACAAGGGCTTCGGCCATGCCGGCATCCAGGTCGACAACGCCGCGGAACTCGAGCCGATTTTCGACCGCCTGAAGCAGGCCGAGGCCCCCTATCTGCCGGAAGGCGTGACGACCTGCTGCTACGCGAAGTCGGAAAAGAGCTGGACGGCCGACCCCGATGGCGTGCGCTGGGAAGCGTTCTTCACGCACCACATCATGGAGGAGTTCGGAAGCGGACCCGAACTCGAGACGATCGCGACGGAGAACGCCGCGGCCTGCTGCGGCCCGGCGCCGAAGGCCGAGCCCGAGAGCAAGATCACGGCCTGTTGCGGCTGAACCAGATGCCGGTCCTCGACACGCCCGACGCCTGGCTGGGCCCGCGGATCCAGTTCGACGAAAGCTGGATCTACCGGCTTTCGCCGGAGGATATCGCCGAGCTTCGTGCGGCGCTTCTCAAGGCGCGCGCGCACGAGCCGGACTTCCATCGCTGGAGCCGCGAGGACTTTCCGCTGCCCACGCTCGCAATCCGCATGGGCGGCTGGCTCGCCGAACTCGACCGCGGACGGGGCTTCCTTCTCATCAAGGGCTTTCCGGTCAGCGAGCATACGAAGGAAGACTGCGCCGCCATCTATTGGGGGATCGGCCTTCACATGGGCCGCGCCATCTCGCAGAACACGGATGGCGATCTCATCGGCCATATCCGCGACACGGGCGCCGATCCGAAGCAATATGGCGTGCGCCTCTACAAGACGCGCGCCGAGCAGGATTTTCACACGGATGGCGCCGACATTATCGGGCTCTTTTGCCTGAGGCCGGCGAAATCGGGCGGCGTCAGCCGCATCGTGAGTTCGGTCGCGATCTATAATGAAATGCTCACCCGCAGGCCGGATCTCGTGCCGGTGCTCTTCGAGCCCTTCCCTTTCGACACGCAGGGCCAGCACAAGCCGGGCGCGAAGCCGTGGTTCGAGATTTCCATCTGCCATTTCACCGACGGCCGGCTAAGGACGTTCTTCATTCCCTGGTACATTCGCGAAAGCCAGCAGCATGAGGAAACGCCGCGCCTGACGCCCGCGCAGAAGGAAGCCATCGCCTTCATTGAAGAGACGGCGAACGATCCCCGCTTCTATCTCGACATGAATTTCGAGCCGGGCGACATGCAGTTCCTGAAGAATGCGTCAGTGCTCCACAAGCGCACCGAATATGAGGATTGGCCAGAGCCCGATCTCAAGCGGCACCTGCTCCGGCTGTGGCTCGTCGAGCCGAACTTCAGCGCGGGCGAGGACAGCCTGCGCGCAGGCATCGCGGCCAATGCCGACACCGCCGCCGCGCATATCCAACTGGAAAAACGGCAGTGAGCCACAAGTCGAGTTACAACGTGCTCTTTCTCTGTACCGGCAACTCCGCGCGAAGCATTCTCGCGGAGGTCTATATGAACGCGCGGGGCGGAGGACGCTTTCGCGCCTACAGCGCCGGAAGCCAGCCGACGGGCCGGGTCAATCCCCGTGCCATCGAGGCGCTGCGCTCCGCCGGCCTCCCAACCGAAAACCTTCGCTCCAAGTCCTGGGACGAATTCGCCGCCCCCGGCGCACCGCAGATGGATTTCATCATCACGGTTTGCGACAACGCCGCAGGAGAGGTTTGCCCCGTGTGGCCGGGCCATCCGGCGTCGGCGCATTGGCCGTTCGAGGACCCGGCCGCTGCCACTGGTAGCGACGAGGTGATCCGGCGCAAATTCGTCGAGGTCTTCGCCGCGATAAGGCAGCGCATCGATCTTCTTGCGGGCCTGCCGCTCGGGAGCCTCGACGAGCAGACGCTCAGGAAAAAACTCGCCGAGATCGGAGAGACAGGGAGCCCGGCGTGACGACATCGGCTGCCTCAAGACTTGCCGCCGAGGCCCTCGGTACATGCCTTCTCGTCGCGACGGTCGTCGGGTCGGGGATCATGGCCGAGCGTCTCGCTGGCGGAAACGCGGCTGTCGCGCTTCTCGGCAACACGCTTGCGACATCGGCCATGCTCTTCGTTCTCATCGAGATTTTCGGACCCGTCTCAGGCGCGCATTTCAATCCGGCGGTGACGCTCGTCTTCTTCATGCGGCGCGAAATCGGCGCGGCGCTTGCCGCCCTTTATGTCGCCGTTCAATTCCTTGCGGCCTTATCCGGGACCGTGCTCGCGCATCTCATGTTCGAGCTTCCGCTTCTGGAGGCGTCGCGTCACGCTCGGGCAGGCTTCGGCCAGTCGGCCGGAGAGTTCGTCGCGACATTCGCTCTCGTGACGGCGCTTCTCGGCGCGCTTGCGAAGGCGCCATCGAAGGTCGCATCCATCGTGGCACTGACGATTGCAGGCGGCTATTGGTTCACCTCATCGACGAGCTTCGCCAACCCGGCCGTTGCACTCGCGCGGGCGTTCACGGACAGTTTCTCGGGTATTCGCATAGCGGATGTGCCCGGCTTCATCGCGGCCGAGATCGCGGGCGCGCTTTGCGCAGCCCTTCTCGCCCGCTGGCTGTTCGCGGACACGCCTTCGGACGACAAACTGCAAACCGCCACGATGCGCAATCGCGCCGCAGGCCCGAGGGAGTGACGCTCGCCCGCGGAGCGAATGATCTGATGTCAAACTGTCCGGAGGAAGTTTGGCGGCGTGCCAGTCACGAGCCAGTCGCACTCCGCAAGAGATCCGATTTTTCCGGCAGGCGCATAACAGGGAAAACCAGCGTTTGTCCGATGCCCCGGCCTTGGCGCGGCAGGGCACAAGATCTCCATTGGCGATGTCAGCGCGGGCGCTGCCGAAATCATTGAGGTAAAAAAGGAGCGACTAAACGCTGCTCGTCACAGCAGATGCCACAGAAGCAGCGTCAGCCGCCAGTCACGGTGTGATTAGCCGGAATAGTTCTGCTCCTCTGTTTGCCCTCGGCGAGCTTTTCCACGGGCGGTGGGTATATAATTGATGCGGGGCAGCCGGCCCGTTGAAACAGGTGGTCGACACGGTGGAGGAACAATCACGATAGGAGATACGGAGATGCCACAGCGCGTGTTGATCACCGCCGGAGCCTCCGGCATCGGCAAAGAAATCGCGAGCGCCTATGCCGCGATCGGCGCTCAGGTCTGCGTCTGTGATATCAATGAGAAGGCGCTGGCAACAGCGGCGAAAGATATTCCCGGCTTGAGGACCATCGTCTGCGACGTCTCGAAGCGCGACGACATCGAGCGCATGGTCGCCGCTTCCGTCAAAGCCCTGGATGGGCTCGATGTGCTGGTGAACAATGCCGGCATCGCAGGCCAGACCGCACCCGTCGAGGACTCCGATCCCGATCAATGGGAAGCGGTCATGAAGGTCGACGTCATCGGCACCTATAACGTCACGCGACACAGCATTCCACATCTGAAGAAATCCCCCGCCGGCAACATCGTCATCATGTCGTCGATTGGCGGACGCTTTGGCTATCCAAACCGCAGCGCCTATTGCACGGCAAAGATGGGCTTGATCGGCTTTGCCAAAACGCTTTCGCGCGAGTTGGGTGAATTCAACATTCGCGTCAATGCCATCGCGCCGGGCGCCGTTGCGGGCGAACGTATCGAACGCGTTCTTCAGGGCCGCGCCGAGGCAGAGCACAAAACGCTGGAGGCAGAAAGAGCCGCCGCCATGAGTATCCAGTCGCTGAAGCGTTTCGTCGATCCCAAGGACATTGCCGCGCTCATCCTCTTTCTGACTGCGGATGCTGGAAAATCGATCTCCGGTCAGGTCCTGCCCATCGACAACGACGCGCAGACTTCGGCGTAGCTCCCATTGCGGCAGCGACGAGGAACAAACGAAGAGGCGCGCTTGGTGAAGAGCGAAGGCGACATGCCGCGAAGATCAGGTGCACGGATCCGCCAGCATTGTGAGGAGGACGGTCATGAACAAGCCAGTGAGTTCGTCGGAATCGGTCCTGAAAAATATCGATCGGCTGATCCCCGATCTCGAGACTTTTTACAAGGACCTGCATGCCAACCCCGAATTGTCCATGCAGGAAACAAGAACCGCGGGGCTTGCCGCTGACCGGCTTCGCAAGGCCGGTTACGAGGTGACGACCGGCGTCGGAAAGACGGGAGTGGTAGGCCTGCTCCGCAACGGGGAAGGGCCGACGGTCATGCTGCGCGCCGACATGGATGCGCTGCCCATCCAGGAGGCAACCGGCCTTCCCTATGCGAGCAAAGTGACAACGACCGACGCCGAAGGAAAGACCGTGCCTGTGGGGCATATGTGCGGCCACGACATGCACGTCGCCTGGCTTGCGGGTGCCGCCGCCTTGTTCGCGCAGGCACGGGATGCCTGGCACGGCACCTTGATGGTCGTCTTCCAGCCCGGCGAGGAAACGGCGCAGGGCGCGCAAGCCATGATCGACGACAAGCTCACCAAGCGTTTTCCCCAGCCGGTTGTCGTGCTCGGGCAGCATGTGATGCTCGGGCCGGCCGGCGAGATCGCTGGAAGCGCCGGTCCTATCACCTCGGCCGCGGACAGCTTTCAGATCAGGCTTTTCGGCCGTGGCGCGCATGGCTCGATGCCGCAAGCCGCCATCGATCCTGTCGTCATGGCTGCGGCGACGGTCCTGCGACTTCAGACCGTGGTTTCCCGCGAAGTGGCTGCGACCGAGGCAGCGGTCGTCACGGTTGGCGTCTTGCAAGCCGGCACGAAAGAAAACGTCATTCCGGACGACGCCATCATAAAGCTGAACGTCCGAACCTTTGATGCCGGGGTTCGCAAGCGGGTGCTGGCAGCGATCGAACGCATCGTGAATGCCGAGGCGGAAGCGTCCGGCGCTCCGCGAAAGCCGGAGATCACACCATTGGACCGGTATCCGCTCAACCTCAACGACGAGGCGGCAAGCAACCGGATCGCGCAAGCATTCCGCGCTCATTTCTCCCCGGCGCGCGTGCACCATACAGGACCGGCTCCGGCAAGCGAGGACTTCGGCTGCTTCGGCACGGCCTGGCAGGTTCCGTCGGTCTTCTGGTTCGTCGGCGGCACCGATCCGGAGACTTACGCCAAGGCCAAGGCGGGCGGAACGCTCAACAAGCTGCCCGTGAACCACAGCCCACAGTTTGCTCCGGTCATCCATCCGACCTTGAAAACCGGTGTCGAGACTCTGGTCGTCGCGGCCCTCGCCTGGCTGTCCCCCGCAAAGGCTTGAGAGGTACGGGATGGAAGATCCAAGAATTGAAACGCTGCTGCTTGTGCTCGATCTCGTCGGCACGTTCGTATTCGCGCTCAGTGGAGCGGCCGCCGGGGTTAAGCGAGGGCTCGATCTCTTCGGCGTTTTCGCGCTTTCTTTCGTGGCTGGGAATTCCGGGGGTATCACGCGCGACGTTGTGATCGGATCGATACCACCAGGTGCGATCAGTGATTGGCGCTATCTCGCCGTCTCGCTGCTTGCGGGCGCGATCACGTTCTACTGGTCTTCCGCGATCACCAGATTGAGCAGCCCCGTGCTTGTCTTCGACGCCGCGGGGCTGGGGCTCTTCGCCGTCTCCGGCGCGCAGAAGGCGCTTGCATTCGGGTTGAACCCGGTCATGGCAGCGCTTCTGGGGATGCTGACCGGCATAGGCGGCGGGATGGTGCGCGATATTCTTCTGGCCGACATTCCCGTCGTCCTGCGCGCTGATATCTACGCACTCGCCGCCCTGGCGGGCGCAACCATTGTTGTAGTCAGCCATCCTCTCCACATCCCCGCGACCGCTGCCACAATCGTCGGCGCACTTCTTTGTTTCGGGTTACGCCTCATCGCCATTCGCCGCGGCTGGCGTCTCCCGGTCGCCAGACAACCCGAGCAGAAGAACACAACGGCACGTGTCCCGAGTGATCAGGAGGATGGCCGCTGAAGCGGAAGAGGTTCCGAGATGAGCATGTTCGTTCTGATCTGCGGCAAGGTGTTCGACGGTCTTTCGGATGCTCTGAGCGGTCCGGCCGAGATCCTCATCGAAGGAAACCGGATTAAGAGGATCGAGCGATCCGTAGGAAGACCACCCGGCGCGCAGGTCATCGATCTTTCGGATCGGACGGTCTGCCCCGGCTTCATCGACACTCATGTCCACCTCACGATGGATGCCTCAAACCTGGCGCTGCAAACGCTTCAATCTTCTGCGGCCAAGGCGCTCGCAGGGCTGAGCCTCGCCCGCGAATATATGAGCTATGGTTTTACGACCTTGCGTGATCTCGGCAGCGTCGACCCGGAATTTCCAACGATCGACCTGCGCAACGCGCTCAATTCCGGTCTGGTGGAGGGACCGAGGCTCTTCGTCGCCGCGCATATCATCAGCGCGAGTGCAGGCCATGGCGATCTGCGCGGGTTCTATGCCTCGCGCTGGAATTTACCGGTCTCGGCAATCGCTGATGATCCGGGAAGCATCAGGGCGCTTGTGCGGCGCGAGCACACCTTTGGAAGCGACTGGATCAAGACGACCAATACTGGCGGCTATTTCAGTCCCGGCGACGATCCGGCGCAAGTGACGTGGTTCGACGACGAGATGGAGGCGCTGACATCGACCGCCCGCCAGCTTCGCATGCCTGTCGCCGTTCACACGGGCGCCGCGGAAGGATGCAAGCAGGCCATTCGCTGTGGTGCGCGCAGTCTCGAACACGCCTATCTGATCGACGCCGAGGGCATCGAGATGGCGGAGCGCGCCGGAGCCTATATCGTCCCGACGATGCAGATGACCCAGGAAGATCTGCACCAGATGCAGGCTGGTACATTGCCATGCCAGGCGGTCTGGAAGTTTCGCCGCGACAATGAAAGCATCCTCGCCTCCCAGCGCTTGCTCGCAGGCAGCCGTGTAAAAGTCGCCTACGGCACCGACTGCGGCATGTTTCCGTTCAGCCATGGCATTCTGGAGTTTCAGGCGATGATCAAGGCGGGCTTGAGTCCCATACTCGCCTTGAAGGCAGGCACGAGCGTCGCCGCGGAATTGCTGGGCCGCAGCGATCTCGGCGTGCTCGCCACGGATAAGCTCGCCGATATCGTCGCCATGCCCGGCGATCCCCTCGCCGACATTGCCGCGACTGCCAAAGTCGATTTCGTGATGAAGGACGGCGTCATATATCGCGCGCCGCATTATGACGCCCTGCGCAACTGAATTCGGAACTTGACGGGAGCCGCCAAGCCGCTCCTCCAGCGACGAACACAATGGCAAGCGTCTCCAGTGAGGAGCTCACATGTCTTCATCAAAGACCAGCGCTCTTGCTCCCTCCTCCGTGCCGGCCGGAGATGTGACGGAATTCCGCGGAAACGACAGATTGCTGTTCGGCATAATCATGGGTGTACTGACATTCTGGCTGTTCGCCCAGACGACATTGAACGTCGCGCCGGACATGCAGAAGGATCTGGGTGTAGGCACAAGCCTGATGAACATCGCAGTCGCCGTCACCGCGCTCTTTTCCGGCATCTTCATCGTATTCATCGGCGGCCTTGCCGATCGCATCGGTCGCGTGAGGATCGTGATGGCCGGCTTCGTGCTCAGCATCATCGGGTCGCTGCTGATAGGCTTCGCGCCCGGCGGCGCGCCGGCTGCATATTTCCTGCTGCCCGGCCGTGCGTTGCAGGGCTTGTCCGGCGCCTGCATCATGCCGGCGAGCCTTGCGCTGGTTAAGGCCTTCTGGGATGGCGAGGCACGACAGCGCGCCGTCAGCATGTGGTCGATCGGCTCCTGGGGCGGTTCCGGGGTCTGTTCTCTGTTTGGTGGCTTCGTCGCACAGAATTTCGGCTGGCGCTGGATATTTTTCGCGACAGTCGCCGTTGCGCTGCTCGGCATGACGCTGATGAGAGGCACGCCGGAGAGCAAGGCAGAGGGCCAGAGTTCCGGCAAGTTCGACCTTGCCGGGGTTCTGACTTTCATGGTGGCCATGATCGCGCTCCAGATCCTCGTCACGCAGGGCAACCAACTCGGCTGGACCAGTCCGTTGGTCCTGTCGCTAGCAGCGGTCACGCTGGTCTTCGGGTGGATCTTCTTCAGGATCGAGGCGCGGCACGAAAACGCCTTCGTCGATTTCAAACTGTTCCGCAACCCGACCTATACCGGCGCGACGATTTCGAATTTCATGCTCAACGGCGCAGCCGGTACATTGCTCGTGTCGCTCCAGCTCGTTCAGCGCGGCGGCAACATGACGGCCCAGCAGGCAGGCATGCTGACGCTCGGCTATGCTATCGCCATCATCGCCTTCATTCGCGTGGGCGAGAAGCTCCTGCAGCGGTTCGGCGCGCGCAAGCCGATGATCCAGGGCTGCGTGATCACGGGCATCTCGATACTGCTCCTGATGCCCTCGAACCTCATACTCCTGGACTATGAGCACCTCGCGATCATCGGCTACACGCTCTACGGTATCGGCCTCGCCTTCTACGCCACGCCCTCGACGGACGCGGCGCTCTCAAGCCTGCCGGCCGACCAGGTCGGATCCGGCGCGGGCATTTACAAGATGGCCTCATCGCTCGGCGCGGCGTTCGGCGTGGCGATTTCCGCGGCCATTTTCGCGGCGTTCAGCGCCAATCCGGCGGCCATCAACTGGCTCGATGGCGTTGTCACCTTTCAGGGGCGCCAGGACAATCTGGCGATCCGCGAGGCGGCGATCGTCGCGCTCGCCTTCAACGTGTTCATGGTGCTGGTCGCCATCGTTTCCATCATGCTGACAGTACCGAAGGGCAAGAAATCTGCCTGACTCCTTCGGTCGCGGGCTGGACCTCTGCGAAGTCGCAGATCCAGACATGATTTCGCCGTTCCGACCGGAGCCGGATACACGCGTCATTGAGTCCGCAACCGTCCGAGCGATTTTGACTCTCTTCGATGCTGTTCAACTCCGGTGCTTCGTCATGCCACGCCTCATCGATCCGGCCTTCAAGTCGGGCTGGTTCTCCGGGAGGCGGAATTTCCTGCAGCAAGTCACTGGATCGATGGCAAGGCCCCCGCAATAGCCACCCGTCACGCGGGATCCGCCGTCCGGCATCCTGACCGGGCGCTTTTGTTCGAGAGGCGGGAGGGAAGTCGCAGTTCCAGGCGGGCACGGCGTTCTTCAAGATCGAGCAGGATAACAGCGCCGAACTTTTCGGCCCGTCTTTGCATGTTGGTCACCCCATGCCCCTTGCCCGCTGTCGCAGGTTCGAGCACATCGTTTTCGACGATGATGGCCGCGCCCTCATCGTGAGGCATTCCGCGAATAGAGATTCGCGTTGCAGGCCCATGCTTCAGCGCATTGGTGACCGCTTCCTGCAGAATTCTCAGAACCGAAAGCGCGTTGCCCGGCGTTACGCCCGTGATCTCGGGTATCGCCTCCATGGACCATTCCAGCTTGACGCCCATCCGGCGCAATCGCGGCTCGAGCCGCTCTCGCCAGCCCGCAAGTGCGACCAGCAAATCACTGTCGCCGATATCGAGCGACTGGATGACGAGCCGAAGATCGTCGAGAGCTTCCCGCGCGGACGCGCTGATGAATGAGCCGTTGACCTCATTGCGCTCCGCCAGGGCGATGATCGACACCAGATGGCCGCTCAGGCCGTCATGGAGATCGGACATCAGTCTTTGCCTTTCGCGTTCGAGAACGCTTTGCTCCGTCCGCTGCCGATCTCTCTCATGCAACTCGTTGAGCTCCTTCTCCTGCTCCGCAAGCCGCTGGAGCAGAACATCGTTTGCTTCATCCACCTTGTTCAGGCTTTCGGCCAGACGGCCCATCAACACGATCGCGATCGCCACAAGGATCATCGTCCGCATATAGGGCATCAGCATGAACACGCCGTCATTGAGGCCCAGCCCCATGAGGACGTCATGCGCGCCGAACCACGCGCTCAACGCAAAAGGAACGGACAGAAAGGCGCCTTGCCATCCGCCCCGCATGGCGAAATCGCGGATGAGGATCGCGGCGGCAATCGCATAGGTCACGATGGTCACAGCGGAGCCCGCCACAATGGCGACGGGCAAGCCGATCAGGCCGACCAATCCGGACAGGCACAAGGCCAGGGGAGCGATCCAGATGGAAAGCCGCAACCAGCGTGGCGCGCTTCGCCCTGTCAGCGCGAGGGCCACGCCTATCGCCATCAAGCCTACCGCCGCAACGCCGGGGAGAAAATAAAGCCGGCTGTCGCCGAGCAGCTGTCCCACAATCGGCGACTGGGACAGAACGATAGCAAGACTCCAGCCGGTGATGAGCGTCAGCCACTGAAATACCGGATCGTGACGCCGGAAGAGCAGGATCGTGATGAAGCCCATCACCGTGACGGTATGGAGCGCAAAGGTCATTGCGCGCCATTGCTCGATCAGAAGGTCGGCGATCCGCTGATAACTTCTGATGTCGCTCGACGTGGAAATATAGATGCGCGAGAGATAGCCCGAGAGCCAGCCATCCGATCGGATCATGCGTATTTCGAGATCGTTTCTCTCCGCCACGTTGAGAAATTGCCGCGGCAGGGATGCGGCATAGGCATATCCGCTTCGGGTACTCGACCACGATGAACGCGGCACCACATGCAGCAGGTGCCCGTTCAAACGGACCTCGATCGCCTGTCGCACCACCGGGATGAACAGTGCAAGCGGGGCGTCCGGCAAATCGCCCGGAACGAATGTCAGGCGATAGATCGCTGTCTCGGGGCCCGTTGCCGAGTCATGGACCCAGCGCGAAGGCAGGCTGACAGCCTGCCGCGACTTTCCCGTTTGCAAAAATTCGGCGGTGTCGAAGCTGTGATGGTGACGCGGCACCGGCACTGTCACGAACCGGGGGAGCGCGGCGACAAACACGATGATCCCGACAAGCGCCAGCATGGCGAGATAACGCGCCTTCGGGATCGGTGCGGCCATGCGGGCCGCATTCATAGCCGGATGATCCCCTGTCTCGTCGCCTCGAAGACCGCCTCGGAGCGGTTCGAGACTTGCAACTTTCTGTATATGTTGCGGATGTGAACCGGCACCGTCTGCCGCGATATGCCAAGACTCGATGCCATCTCGTCGCTGGTAAATCCCTTGGCTATCCCCCAGAGTATATCCATCTCTCTTGGCGTCATTTTCGGCGTGTCTTCGCCCGTCGCGCTGCGTTCCGCCCGTTCGGCCAGACGCTTCACGAGCACCCGCGCGATTCGCGACGAAATGGGAGAGCGGCCGGCCATCAGATCGTTGATCGCATCGACGAGATCGACCGGATCGGCATCCTTCAGGAGATAGCCCGAGGCTCCGGCCTCGATGGAATCGAGCACCGTCCGGTCGTCGGCCAGAACAGAAATGACCATCGCTTCGGCAGCCGGTTGCAGTGCTCTCAGCGCGCCGATGGCCTCGATCCCATTGCCGTCGGGCAGGTTCAGATCGGTGATCAGGAGGTCGATTTCATGCGTCCTGATCGCGGCCATCGTTTCCAGCAGGGTCGCGCACTCCGCCACGACCTCTCCGCCATCCCACTCGGCGATCAGATGAACGAACCGTTCGCGTACTGCGTCATCGTCCTCCGACACGATGATCCTGCATCCGGAGACGGAGCGTTTCGCGGGCTCGTCCTCTCCCCTCGAGATCGTCATCTCAATTCATCCCCCATGAAGACCGCCACAAGCGGTTCGGACTTCTCGCAATATTTGCCCATACCCAATTTCTGGTATTGAGCTTCGAGGGCATTTTCGCTCGCCTTTGCCACTCTCTCACACACCAGATTGAAGGGGAATCAGGGTGGCTATGACAGCAAAGACGAAGATGCGCAGATTGATCCATTGCACGACGTCGGCAGTGGCAATTCTGGCCCTTGTATCGGGCCCTGTCGTCGCGGCCGAGAGCTGCTCGGCGCAATCCGGTGATGTTACGGCGGGGATCGGAAATTTTCAGACAGATGCCGACAAGGCGTCCAAGGATGTGGAGCGGGACTATGCGGATGCCACATCCAGCAGCTACGCGAAAGACCTGTTCGAGAAATTCGATGCGCTCAACAGCAAGGCGCAGCAGGCCTCCGATCTCATCAACAAGACCTACAACCTCACCGGCTATACGAAACCGCTGAGCGAGGGGAGCATTCAGAAGAATGTTCCGCCACAGGTCACCGTCACGATGAGCAACGCCAATGAGCTCGCCCAAGCCGCGATGAATGAGGAGAACACCAAGCTCGACATCGCGGAGCTGCGCTGCAACCAGTCGACGGAGGATGCCGCGCTACGCGCCTTTCTGGACCAGGCGGACAGCGCCACGGTTTCAAAATACAAATCGGCGAAGAAGTCCGCCTGCAGAATCGTTCATACCCTTGCCAGTCTTCAGGACAAGCGGCAGAAGCTCAACGAAATCCGGGAGAACGGCTATCCCCTCTTCCATCTGCACGCCAAGGAGAAGAAGAGCTACGACGGACACAGCAGAACCATTCAGTTCAAGGTCGATCTCCGGCTCTATCCCGAATATCCGGATGATGCGGGCGGGAACGACAATCCCACCCAGCAGCCCATCCTTCTTGGTCAGCTGCAAAAAATCAATTTGTCCTACAACACCTATTTCAAATGGAGCGACAACAACTGGACCAAGCTCAACCTGTTCCAGAATCTCGTCGACGAGCATGAGAAGAGCGAGTTCTGCTGGGGCAAGATCAAGATTACCAGCAGCGTGAAGGCGAAGCTCTGCTCCCAGGTTGGATTGAAAGGCGATGACAAGATCAGCGTGAAGAGCCGGGCCAAATTCGACTATAGCGGCGAGACTCACGCGGTCAGCCTTGGCACGGTCACCGTTCCTGCTCCCTTCGGATATCTCGCCGACCTTTCGGACATGAAGGAGAAGAAGATGCAGGACCTTAAGTCCAAGGTCGCGAAGCGCGTCACCTCTCTCTTCGGCGGTTTTGAGGATCTCAAGAAAAAAGCCGACCAATGGCAGAAGTCGTGCGGCTGACCGCTTCGCCGCATTTCATGACACAGGCTGAGGAACGCGCGGAAAGATCCGTTTCCGTGCGTTCTTCCGTGTTTGTCAGGGCCGGCCGCGCGCTTCTGCCGGCCGTCCTTTGCCTCATGCTTTCGGGCTGTTTCGGCGGGACACCGCGTATCGTGGACCGCCCCGCCCCGTTTCAAACTCTGGGGCATGATTGGCGCAGGCATTTTGAATATGGGCTCCAACTGCTCGAAGAAGACAGCCTTGCCACCAACAAAAATGTTCTGGCGCGCGCCGCATTCTCAAGCGCCGCACGATTTTCGCGGGACTATGCGCCGGCCTATGTCGGTCTTGGTATTTCCGAAATGGTGCTGGGCAATTTCGCCGAGGCGCAGATAGCATTTCTGAACGCCGCTCTGATCAGTGATCGCAGCATGTACTGGGCCCTGTCGGCCATTGCGGCTTTGAAGAACGGTGATGAGATCATCGCCCGCTCGCTCTTGGATGCGATGCAGGCCGCCCCGGCTCAGGATGACGATCCTGCGAGCCGCTTCGTCCGCGCGATATATCTGCCGGATGACAAGACCTTTTCCAGTCCTGTAACAAGCATTCCCTACACATCCGACGCGCAAGATGCGGATGAGGAGCTCACTTGCGAGAAGAACACCAGGGACGAAATTTGCCGTGACCTCAACATCGTGGCGAATGTCTATTTCGTACGCCGCTATTCGACGGATTCGAGAACAAGGGGAACCGATTTTTTCAACGATCTGACGGTGCTTCTGGGCGCGACGCGCACACAGGATTGGCAAAAGGAGAACGGAAACTCCGCTGTCAGTGTGCTGAGCGAGGTTTCTCTATCGGTTCCCGAAATCGAGTATGCCGTTCGCCTCACACCGCAGAACGTGAACAGCAGCGTCTATGTGAATGCGGCGCCCTCAATCGTCACATCGGTCGGCGAGGAATCCGAGATCCATGAGGGATCGAACAGAACCATTCTCTACAATTCCGCCGGATATGCCGACGAGTACACGGCCGAAACCGGCATGACGCTCAACCTCAAGCCCGAGATAGCAACGCCGCGCTATGTGAACCTGAAGTTGCGTTTCGAGTTCAGCTCCATCGGCACGCTCGAGCCATCATCGATGGCCCAGGTACTCGACGTTTCCAAGAATACCTACACGATCACCGGCTACTTCCCTTACGGGAAGCCCATCGTTCTTGGAACGATCTCGAGCGGGACACAGAAATACGACGCGACGGGCCAGAGCGGATTGAACCGCATCCCCATTATCGGCGGCGCCTTCGGAAAGTCCGAAGACCGCGTATCCGCGTCCGACACGATGGTCATCGGCGTTCTTTCCGAACCGACGGCATTCCACGGATCGCGCGAAAAGCGAGTGCTCGAAGCCATGCGCTCAATGGGAGTGCGGATCGCGCCGGAAAATGCGATCGAGCGGCGGAAAGACCTGCACCAGGCCCCCGACCTGTACGCCTTCGGGCTGGGCCTCCTCAGGGCGCATGCCAAATCCGAAACGGGTCAAAAATTCTAGCGTTCGACTTACACCCCTTCCGGATCTTTGTGCGCGGCATCCGGCTTGGGGTCGAGCGGAAGTTACCCCCGCCCGCAACTCGCAATCCAGCAGCAGAGTATCGGCGGCCGTCGCAGTTACACTCTTCTTTATACTGATGAAATGAATGCGGAACTACATAAAGTCTTGTCGGTTTCGGCAAGCGCGATCTGTTGAATTATGCCCCGAACAGGGCGGCGCATGGCTGTGGTGACCCTCATACGAGTCATGGTCATTCATGCCGAGGTCAAGAGCTTGCCCTGGAGCAGCTCTCGCAGAAGCGGGTTCGGGAATTTTCGCTTCATAGTGACGGCGTAAAATGTCTCGGCAATCCCCGGCAATTGGTTGGCCTCGACCAGAACGCCAGCCTCCAACTCATCCTTGACAACGATCGGCGGCAATACGGCAAGCCCGATATCCTCCCGAGCGAGCAGGCGCATCATCGCCATGTCCTCCACCTCGGCGATGATGCGCGGGCGGATGCCTAGACGATCAACAAGCGCGTCGAAGCCGATTTTCACGTTGCTATCGGCCGTCGGCAGAATGACGGGGTGAGATCGGAGCCGTTCGGCCAAGCCGCCTTTCCTGTTTTTACCAAGTCGGGCCCTGGTGCCGATCAGGCTGACCGGCTGTTCGGCCAGGCGATGGGCGACAAAGGGCGTCAGCGCATCATGTACGGGCGCTCGATTGACCAGCACGACATCGAGGCTAAGCGCCTCGAGAGATTGCAGCAACTCGGTGGCGCTTCCAAACCGCAGAACAAGTTCAATGTCGGCGCGTCCGAGGATAGGCCTCAGAAACGTCATCTGGAAATTGCGAGAGAGCGTCGCCAGTGCGCCAACCCGAAGAATCTGCCGCGCTGCGCCTGTGTTGCGCAGATTGCCAAGCAGTTCCTCGCCGGTGGCAAAAATCGCATCCGCATGATCGAGAGCAATCCGCCCTGCTTCTGTCAAATGCAGTTGACGCCCGCGCCGCTCAAAGAGCGCATGGCCCAGCCGGGCCTCGAGCTTGCGGATCTGCACCGACAGCGCCGATTGGGTGAGGTTCAGCCGCTCGGCCGTGCGCGTGAGATTGCCGTCGTGGGCGACGGCCCAGAAATAGCGCAGGTGATTGTAGTTCAGCGCACTCATATCGTTCGATAATAACGAATGATAACTAACAAACAATGCATTTTTATCCAGTCCGACCGCCTGATACCTCGTGGGCAATGCCACCCTTGCTGGAGTGTTGCCCTTGTCGCCCTATCTCCTTCCGCTCGCCGCTCCGTTCGCGCTTCTCGTTTCAGTTGCCGTCTCGTTTGCTTCGCCAAGCCGGCGCCCATGGCTGGCGGCCCGCATTGCGGAGTGCGCAGCGCTTCTTGCGCTGGTGGTCGCGCTAGGCTCGATCGGGGTGCTCGTGCTTCATGGCCCGGGTAGCAGCACGCTCATCGGGATAGCCGGGATCGGCCTGTCGGTGCGCCTCGATGCCGTCAGCGCGGCCATGCTGCTGCTCGTCGCGTTCGTCGGCTGGGTCGTTGTGCGCTTCGCGCGGACCTATCTCGACGGCGAGGCACGTCAGGCGGTCTTCACCGGCTGGCTCTGCGCGACCCTTGCTTCCGTGCTGCTCCTCGTTCAGGCCGGCAACGTCGTGCAACTCGTATTCGGGTGGGTCGCGACCAGCCTCTGCCTGCACCGGCTGTTGCTGTCCTATCCCGAACGGATCGCCGCACAGCGCGCGGCGCTGAAGAAGCTCCTTTTCACACGCATTGGAGCTGTCAGCCTCACCGCCGCTGCCATCCTGCTCTCCTACTCCTACGGCACGACCGATATCGCGGCCATCAACGCCGCCGCCAGCAATGGCGAGGCCCCCACGCTCGTGGTTTTCGCTACAATCCTCATCGCGATTGCCGCCCTGTTGAAGTCGGCGCAGTTCCCAACCCATGGCTGGCTGACCGAGGTGATGGAAGCGCCGACACCTGTCTCGGCCTTGCTCCATGCCGGGGTCATCAATGGCGGCGGGTTCCTGCTCATCCGCTTCGCGGACGTCATGCTGTTGGCACCCGGTACAATGGCCGTGCTCGCGATGCTGGGCGGCTTCACGGCGCTCTTCGGTGCTCTGGTGATGCTGACGCAACCGGCGGTCAAGACCTCGCTCGCCTGGTCGACGGTAGCGCAGATGGGCTTCATGACCCTCCAATGCGGATTTGGACTGTTTCCGCTGGCGCTCCTGCATATCGTCGCTCACTCACTCTACAAGGCGCACGCCTTCCTTGCCTCTGGCGGCGCGGTCGAACAGGTCGCGGCGATCCGGCGGCCGGGCCCGGTAGCGATACCGGACGGGGTGGCGGTCGGATGGGCCTTTCTCGCGGCACTCGCGATCTATGCAGCCATCGGAGCGGCGTTCGGTACGTTGTTCGGATTCGAGCACAAGTCGCCGCAATCGCTGGCGCTGGGCGCAATCCTTATCTTCGGCGTCGCCTATCTTCTGGCGCAGGGGCTGGCCGATACAGCACCACGACTCCTGACACGATCGACCGCCCTTTACTCGGTCGCCGCGGCGGTCGGCTACTTCACGCTTCAGACCCTGGCAGAGTGGCTGACCGCAGGAGCGTTACCCGAGACACCCACGCCGGGCCGACTGGAATGGACGCTGATGGCTCTGGCAACACTCTCCTTCGGGACGGTGGCCGTCGCCCAGGCGCTATTACCGCTCTGGGCCGATCACCCCGCGGCAGCGGTTGTGCGCGTACATCTTTCGAACGGCCTCTATCTCAATGCAACACTCGATCGGATGCTTGGCGGCTGGTCCGCCCGCAAGGCGTCGTGACGACCTGACCGCAAGGTGAAAAGAAATGCTTGCCATAAAGCCTCAATCGCCGGCCCTGCACGCGGACACCGTCCTGGAGGCAGCGCATAGGGCCGCCCGCGCCCTTCCGCCGCTGTGGCCGCTGGCTTCCAGCGTCGCGGTCAACGCGTTTCTGGGACAGACGGATGAACCTCTATCGGTCGCCGCGGCACGTCTGAGGCGGGTCGCGGGCGCCGCGCTCGCGATGCCACGCGCGTGGTATGCAGAGCGCATTCGCTCCGGCGAAATTACCGACGAGGATCTTCAGGCGGCGCTTGAGGCGGCGAGGGGAACGGTACCGAACGCACCCCTCTCTTCGCTCAAGTCAGCAGCCGAAACGCAGATACCCGCCCCCTGCAAGCTTCCGACGATGGCGGAGCTCGCCTCCGCTGCATCCGGCATCGACTGGCCCGCCGTGATCGCCGAGCGGTTCAGTCACTGGGCCGCCGGCTATTTTGATGAAGGTCAGGCCCTGTGGGCGGCGCCTCGGGGCTGCAACGCCTACGCTGCCTGGCGCGCGGTCGCCACACACGACCTCACCCCCGAGATCCTCGGACTTGCAGGCTTTGCAGCACATGTGGCGCAAACCCCCGAGCGCGCAAACGACGCCGTGATCCGGATTGTCGATCAGCTCGGCATCAGCGAGGCGGCCCTCGAAACCTACTTCCACCGGCTCCTGATGAGCCTTGGCGGCTGGGCGCAATATGCTCGCTACAAGCTCTGGGAGGCGGAACTTTCCGGCGGCTCGGATGAAACCGTGATCAACATTTTGGCGGTGCGGCTCGTCTGGGAACAGGCGTTGTTCGAACAGCACGCAGCGCGGATCAGCCGCCAATGGCAGAAAGCCCTTTGCGCCTATGCCGCGCCGGTCGAGCCCACCATGGATGACACGATAAATGAAATCCTGCAGGAGGCGGCCGAGCGCGCGGCGCAGCGGCGCCTGAGCATGCTTCTCGCAGCGCGGGCTCCCATCATCACTACAGACCGGCCCGCGCTGCAGATGGCCTTCTGCATTGATGTGCGTTCGGAGGTGTTTCGCCGCGCGCTGGAAAGCCTCGATACGCGCATCGAAACACTGGGCTTTGCCGGCTTCTTCGGTCTCGGCATTTCGCATCGGCGCTTTGCTTCGGACGTTGCGGAGGCCCGCCTGCCGGTCTTGCTTGCTCCAAAGGTGCATTCCTCTTCAGGCCGCCATTCGCATGATGATGACATTCAAGACCAGACCGCGCGCCTCGTCGCGCGCGCCAGGCGCGCCTGGGGTCGGTTCAAACTGGCAGCAATTTCTTCTTTCGCCTTCGTGGAGGCGACGGGGCCGATCTATGTCGGCAAGCTGATCCAGAACAGTCTTGGATGGACCCACAATGCCGTCCCGAGAGACCCGGCCCCACGGTTCGATCCCGCGCTCGACCTGGCGGCACGCATCGGCATGGCCGAGAGCGTGCTGAAGGCGATGTCGCTGACTGAGCGTTTTGCGCCGCTTGTCCTGCTCGCCGGCCATGGTGCCAATGTCATCAACAATCCGCATGCCAGCGCCCTCCATTGCGGCGCTTGCGGCGGCTATTCCGGTGAGGTGAACGCACGGCTACTGGCCGCGCTCCTCAACGACCATGAGGTGCGCGCAGGGCTTGTCCAGCGTGACATCGTTATTCCGGACGATACGTTGTTCCTCGGGGCGTTGCACGACACAACCACCGATCGGCTGACGATCTATGACGAGGATTGTGCGTCGTCAGCGCATGACGAGGATATCAAACAGGCAAAGATCTGGCTTGCTTCGGCCGGTGCGCTGGCACGGGCCGAACGCGCGGCGCGGCTGCCGCGGGCATCGGGTGAAGCGGACATCGCCCACCGCGCCTGCGACTGGGCCGAGGTACGGCCGGAATGGGCACTAGCCGGCTGCCAGGCATTCATTGCCGCGCCGCGAGCGCGTACCGCAGGTCTCGACCTCAAGGGACGCGCATTCCTGCACGATTATGATTGGCGCAGGGACGATGGGTTTGGGGTTCTGGAACTGATCATGACGGCGCCGGTCGTGGTCGCAAGCTGGATCAGTCTTCAATATTATGGATCGGCCGTCGCGCCAGACGTATTCGGGGCTGGCAACAAGCTTCTGCACAACATCACCGGTGGCATCGGTGTGGTCGAGGGCAATGGCGGGCTTCTGCGTGCCGGGCTGCCCTGGCAGTCGGTGCATGACGGAGGGGGGCTGGTGCATGAGCCTCTTCGCCTGACCGTGGTCATAGAGGCGCCGCGCGAGGCAATGAGTGCAATCCTCAAACGGCACGACCGGGTGCGGGCGCTGTTCGACAACAAGTGGCTCCATCTCGTCGCGATGGACGATCGGGGCGCCATGGCCTGGCGTTACGCCGGCGGTCTGCGCTGGGTGTCCTTCGACCATGCGAACGTTGAACAGGAACGGAAGATGGTGCTCGCATGAGCATCAGAAACCGGAGGGACATTCTTGATCATGGGCGCTCATGAGCGGCAAACGGGCAAGTGCACGCTTTCCGCGCCCCATGTGGATCGCCGCATGCTGAATGCTGAAAAGTTCATTTACTGACCACTTGCCGGCGTCCAATTGACGTCCCGGCAAAGCAACCCCGCAAGTATGCATCCGCGCGTGATGAGGCTATCACTGTTGACGATCACGGTTACGCGATAAGTTGTCTTTCGCTTTGGATCATATGCCTGTCCCGTCAATTCGTTATCGGACTCCCGGTCGAGGGACATGATGAGGCGGTCACCGACCTCCTCACCCTTGCTTGTGTCTTTGATCCATAAATTCGTGGCACAAATTTCCGCCCCGCATGGGGCGATCCTCACACGCGCATTGCCATCTTCTCGCAGCCACACTCCGTCAGGGCTGCGTTCCTGAGCAGCCAGGGCAGTGAAGCTCATGGTCCCAAAAATGCCGAGTGCTACAGCACGCTTCATCATGGCTCAGGCTCCAAAGATACACGCCGGTCTGATGTTCGTGTTTACGCAAGCCTCGCCCTTCCGGATCAGATGGCATTGCGGGAGATCCACTCTGGAAGCAGAGACTGCCTGACGAAACGCCCTCTCCTGATCCGACCATCGCGCAGGCCCGTAAAATGTTCAGTCTCGCGCGCGGAAGGGATCATTTCGTGAAGATCTATGGCATCGCCTACATCACAACAGGTCTCGTCTTTCTCGCAATCGATGCGATTTGGCTGACCCTTGCGGCGCCACGCCTCTACCGGCCCTTGATGGACGAAATGTTGCTGGAAGACTTCAAGCTCGCTCCTGCTATTCTGTTCTATCTGATCTATATCGCTGGCATCGTCTATTTCGCCATCGCTCCCGCTCTTGCCGACGGCCGATGGACGACAGCTACATCGTGCGGCGCCTTTCTCGGACTATTTGCCTACGCGACATACGATCTGACCAATCACGCCACGCTGCGGAACTGGCCGCTGGCCGTGACCGTCGTCGATCTATGCTGGGGAACGTTCCTGACCGCTCTCGCGGCAACGGCGGGCTTCGTGATTACACGCGCCCTTGCATCCGCACCGTGAGGCATTTCATGAGCCTGAATGCGGCAAAACCCACGAAAGTGGTGAGCGTCATCCAGGCAGTAAAGAAGACTACGCAATGAGCGCGAACGGGATGATGAAAAGCTCCAGACCTGACGCCTGCCGAACACGCTAGCGCTCAGAACCTCACGGCCATGCTGCTCACCAATGGTATAACTCCGGGCCCGATGGCGGCATAAGCCGCAACCCGCTCCAAAATCTTCCAATCAATTGTCGCGGGATCATCTGCCTCAGGACGGACGAAGGAGATAGTGGCTCACGCCCCATTCCTGACCGTCGGCATGACCAAACAGCCCTTCGGTTGCCATGTAGAAGAGGCGCCAGCGCTGACGCCACAGCGCAGCGTCATCCCCATAGACATTGTTCAGGATTCGATCGATCTGTGAGCGATTGGCATCAAAGCGCGCCAACCAGTCCAGCGCTGTTTTCTGATAATGAAGCCCGCTCCAGCGCCACTCCTTTTCAACAGCAAAGCAGTCCGGAAATTGCCGCACCAGGCCATGGCTCGGCATGATGCCGCCCGTAAAGAAATACCGGGCGATCCAATCCGCCTCGTTTCCATGATCGAACCTGTAAGGGCTACGCGCATGACTGAAAACATGAATGAACAGACGCCCGTCGTCAGGGACCAGCCATGTCTTGACGCGCGAAAGCAGGGCTCGCCAGTTTGACATATGCTCGAACATCTCGACCGAAACTACCCTGTCGTATGCGCTCTCCGGTACGAAGGCGTTCATGTCGGCGGTGATGACGCGAATATTCTCGAGGCCGCGCGCGGCCGCCTGCGCTTCAATGTAAAGTCGCTGTGGCGTGGAGTTTGATACGGCCGTGATGTTCGAACGCGAGAAGCGTTCGGCCATGAAAAGCGTCAACGCCCCCCAGCCGCAGCCGAGTTCAAGTATCGACTGTCCATCTGCGAGATCGGCATGGTCGAGCGTTTCTTCAAGCGCCAAAAGCTCGGCCTCGGCAAGCGTTTCCTGCCCCGTCCGATAAAGGCAACAGGAATATTTGCGCCGCGGCCCGAGTGTGAGAGCGAAGAAGTCAGGTGGCAATTCGTAGTGCTGCTCATTGGCCGCCTCGGCATGTTCGGCTATCGGGTGCTCCACCATTGCGCGCGCAAAAGCCTCTTCTTCTTTCGCCATGACAGAAGCAAGTTTCCTTCGCGTGCGTCCAACCAGGAACTGGATACCCATGCGCGCCAAGGGATCGGGAAGGGGGCTGCGTTCGGCAGCGCGAATTGCCGAGGAAATCAGGCTCACCGGGAAGCTTCCTTCTTGCTGGAGGCGCAACGAACATTCCGTGGGCCGGGCCAGAATGCGTTGACGCGCTGCTGATATTCTCGAAAAGTCTCGCCGCGTGAGCGCAGCATGTGCGCCTCGAGCGGCGGAATACCGGAGGCGTGGACCAGGAGCCAGTACATCAATAATGGCCCGGCGAGAGCCAGCCATCCCCAAGGGTATGAGCCCGCCGGATCGAATGCGATGACGGCGTAGGCAAGCCAGCTTAGCCATTCGAAAAAATAGTTCGGGTGGCGTGACATGCCCCAAAGCCCGGCGTCACAGACCTTGCGCCTGTTTTCCGGGTGAGAGCGAAATCTGGAAAGCTGGCGGTCAGCGGTCGCCTCCCCAAGGACCGCCACGATCATGATCAAGACACCGAGTCCGTCCAGCAATCCGAGGCCGGGCGCTGGATTGTGAGCTGCTATCATGATCGACAAAGCCAGAGCAAAGGCAGCCAAGGCCTGGATCTGAAGAAACCAGAATAGCCGGCCCTCAAACGCGAGCCCCCACTCTTCGCGCAATTGCGCGTAGCGCGGATCATCGCCCCCCTTGGAAGTTCGTATGGCGATATGCGTGCCAAGTCGCAGCGACCAGACAAGCGCGAGTACAGCCACCAGGGCCTGGCGGGCCGTGATGACGCTGCCAGCAAACGGCAAGAGTGCGGCCGCCGCGCCGGACATGCCGGTTGCGAACGACCAGATCGCGTCGATCCAGCCCGATCGGCGGGTCCGAAGCGCCACCGCCCACGCACCTGCCATTGTTGCGGAAAGGCAGATCGCAAGCCCGGCTATTGTAGCGGCGATTGTCATTCGACCCGTCCTCGCTCAGTCAAAGCTGCTCCATGAAAAAGGTCGACGGCAGAAGATGGTCGTTCTGTACCGGCCGGATCTACGTCAAGGATGCAGCGCGGAACGTGACCGAAACTGACGACCTGATAGGGGCCCGTTGCGCCGACCTCATTCCTTGCGTTCAGAATGTCGGACGACGAGGAGAGCGCTTCCATGTGCCGGCCATCCTTGAGGCACGGTGCCGATCGTCCATGCCCGGAACCGATCAGAAACCTACGATCGGACGCAGCAGGCGGCCCAGAACCCCATGAAGCCGCGTATCGCCTTCCAGGGCTGCAAGGCAGACGCAATCCGATTCTTGGCCCACAACGGGTCGATGATCGACGTCGTCATCGGCTTCGTCGAGATCTCCCGGAAAATAGTCACCGCGCTCGTCCGACAGCGATCCGGACAGAATCTGCATGAATTCCAAGCCGGTGTGCCCATGTATGGGCAGATGAAGCCCCGCCCTGCCCTTGAGCAACATGACCTTCGCATCAGGGCTTCCGGAAATCTTGACCTTGCTCCACTTGAAGCCTGGTCCAAGCCATCTCCATGGACCAACTTCGCAGTGGCGCATCGCACGGGGGAGCTCTATCCCCAGCGCATGCTGCTGCCTTGCCACCGCCTGGCTAACGGCCCGCGACGAAAACAGCTCAAGTCGCTCCATGGTGCGCCCCAACAAGTCCGCGCCAAGTGGAACCGCGGGCATCTCATCAAGGATCGCGCCGCCAACAGCCTCAAGCCTGGCCAGATGTCTGCGGCAAACGACACATCCATCAGCGTGGACAGATACGACAAGCGCCGGTCCGGCGTCTAACGTCCCGGATGCAAGGCGCAGGAGCGTTTCGTCGCTGGGGTGATGTTTGATCGTCATATATCGCTGTCCAATAAGGTCCGCAGCCGGTTCAGCGCAAGCCGGACACGAGATTTTACGGTGCCAAGCGGGATGCCCAGTTCGCGGGCGATCTCCGCATGCGGCTTCTCGGCAAAGAAGGAGAGCCGCACGATAGTTGCCTGTTCACTCGAAAGGGCCTCCAGCGCCTTTCGTACTTCTTCCTCTCTCTCTGCCGTGATTGCGATGTCTTCTCCCGTCTGAGGCGCTTCAGGTTCCTCACTTGGATCAAACAGGCGATCCGTCGTGCGGGAGCGCAATCGGCGAAGGCGATCGATCCGTTGATTACGGGCAATGGTGAACACCCAGGTCGACACACCCGCGCGGCCAGGATCGAAATATGAGGCCTTGCGCCACACCGCGATCATGACTTCCTGTGTCACCTCCTCAGCCGCTGAATCGTCCAGACCCGATCGCATGAGAAAGCTCTTCACCCGGGGCGCGAAATGGGCGAACAGCCGCACGAAAGCGTTCCGGTCCTGCTCGCGGGCAACGGCATCTATCAAGCGGATCAGCTCTTCGGGAGAGGGCAATACCTCATTTTGGCTGGCCTCGTTCAAAACAATGAGCCTCGCTGCCGGACGGACCCGCCGCGTGCGCCTCTTGTCGAGATGTAGTCCTGAAGCATCCATTTGCCCTTGATACGCCAAGACCCGGCAATCGGATCACGCCCCGGGGTGATCTATCGCATACCGAATTCCGTAAATATTGGCAGTTTGGCGCGCGGAGGGAAATCCTTTGACTGGAAAGATTGCAGCCACCCATAGGAAGGAACAACATGAAAGCTGGTCAAGCCGGGGCAACAGCATGCGGATCGCGGTCATCGGCAGCGGCATTTCCGGGCTGTCTGCCGCATGGCTGCTTTCCAAACGGCACCGGGTCGTCCTGTTCGAAGCCGACAACCGCCTGGGCGGACACAGCCACACGGTCGATGCAGCGGGCCTGGCTGTCGACACCGGCTTCATCGTGTTCAACGAGTCCACCTATCCAAACCTGACAGCCCTTTTCGACCATATTGGCGTTGTCACGAAACGTTCCGACATGTCCTTTTCAGTCTCTCTCGATGACGGGCGGCTCGAATACTCTGGACGCGGACTTTCAGGCTTGTTCGCGCAGGGCCGAAACGCGATCAGCCCGCGATTCTGGCTCATGCTGCGTGATCTGGTCCGCTTCTATCGCGAGGCGCCGCGCAATGTGGCGGCGTTGGGCATGATCACGCTCGATGAATATCTTGACGCAGCCGGCTATGGCGAGGGGTTTCGCAATGACCATCTCTATCCTATGGCGGCTGCGATCTGGTCCACCCCGGCAGCGAAAATCGGGGCTTATCCGGCGGCTTCGTTCATCAGGTTTTGCGAAACCCACGGCCTGCTCAAGCTATATGGCCGCCCCGTTTGGCGGACAGTGGCCGGAGGTAGCCGCTCCTATGTGCGCGTACTTGCCGACGGCATAAGTGACGTGGTGCCCAACTATCCGATTCAGACGATCCTCCGCACCGAAGACGGCGTCGAAATCGTCGGGAAAGATGGAGGTCGCCGCCATTTCGATCACGTGATCATTGCGACGCATGCGGACCAGGCCCTGAAAATGCTTGCCGATCCGAGCGGCGAGGAACGACGACTGCTGAGTGCATTCGACTATATCGGCAATGATGCGGTCCTGCACTCTGATATGAGCCTGATGCCACGTCGGCGCCGTGTGTGGTCGAGTTGGAACTACATGACCAGGGACGACGAGTGCGGCCGCAAGCTGGCCGTTACCTACTGGATGAACCGTCTGCAGAGCATCGAAAGCGAAAGACCTCTTTTCGTAACGCTCAATCCCCACCGGGATATCGCACCCGGCGCGATCCTCAGGCAAGCGAGCTACAGCCATCCCCGTTTCGACGCCAGGGCAATGCAGGCGCAGCAACAGCTATGGTCCTTGCAGGGCAGACAAAACACATGGTTCTGCGGCGCCTATTTCGGCGCCGGTTTTCATGAAGATGGACTGCAGGCCGGCCTTGCCGTCGCTGAAGCCGTCGGTGGGGTGCGACGTCCCTGGACGGTCCCGGAAGAATCCGGCCGCATCCATGTTCATCACGTAATGCCGGCCGCATCCATGACGGAGGCGGCCTGATGGCCCGATTCCGGTCAGCTCTCTACGCCGGCTCGATCATGCATCGCAGGCTGCGCCCAAAACACCACAGCCTGCGCTACAACATCTTCTATCTTCTGCTCGACCTCGGCGAGATCGACGATCTGACACGCATGCTTCGCTTGTTTTCGCACAATCGCTTCAACCTCTTCAGCTTCTACGATCGCGACCATGGCGAGGGATCCGCAATATCGCTTCGCGACAGGATCGAACGGTATCTGCAGGACGCCGGAATAGATTTCGGTGGCCCGATCAGACTTCTCACGATGCCGCGGATTTTGGGATATGCATTCAATCCGCTCAGCATCTATTTCTGCCACAGGCGCGATCATTCGCTTTCCGCGATCTTGTACGAGGTGAACAATACTTTCGGGCAGCGCCACAACTACCTCATTCCCGTACCCTACGGCATGAAAGGTCCAATTCGGCAGGAGAGCCAAAAATCCTTCCATGTTTCGCCCTTCATGACCACTGACATGGCCTATTCCTTCTCGGTCACCCCGCCGGAAAAGATCGTGACGGTTTCAGTTATCGGCCGAGATGAAGCGGGGCCGCTCATCATCGCCAAGCTGTCCGCCGCACGACAGGATTTGAGCGACGCCGCACTCGCTCGCGCATTCTGCGCCTTTCCACTTCTGACGTTCAAAGTCATTGCAGGCATCTACTGGGAAGCGCTGCTCATCTGGCTCAAGGGAGTTGGCCTGCATCAGCGACCTTCACCGCCCGATCAGCCTGTCACCATCGGGCACGGAGCGATGATCGAGGCCAACCATTCAGAAAAGAATTCCGCGAATGGCCTTTGACGGCCAACCGAGAGCGCTGCCGGATCGAGGCGACGCCTTGTCTGTACGATGAGAGTCGCGGTGCAGTCGGGGCCGGGGTCAAACGTCCCTGGACGCCGCTCATGCTGTCGCCGCTATCGATGCAGCCCCCTTGCCGCCGAGAGAAAAGCGGGAACCGCGAACCATCACGGCGGCCAGTCGCTGATTGCTCGTACAAGGAGCAATAATCTTTCAGAGACACGAGGGGCTAAAACACGATCTGGCGCCGGATGCTTGAAGGATTAAACGACATCAAGGGTATCTGGACAAAATGTCTGTTCACAAATGATAATACGACTCAGCGCCGCTGGAAGGCAGCTCAAAATATGTTTTGGGCTCCTGTGTTTCTGATCACCGGGAGCGTTATGCTAGATACTCAGTGAAAATCACGACTTTTGGGGACAAACTTTGCCGCGCGCAATTGTTGTTCCTCATGTCGGGCAACCTTACTTGCGCATGGGTCCGGCCCGTCGCCTCCCAGGTCGCCCCGTGCCAGATTGGCGTTGCCCAAATCACCCGACGTTGAAATTGTCGCCAGCTCATGAGTGAGGTCTTCGATTTCCTCGGCGATGACGTGCACAACGATGCCCTCCTTCTGCACCCGACCCTTGACGCCGAAGAGCCGTGAAGTCAGCACTATGCGGCGGTACTGCTCATAGGTTTTCGGCCAGACAATAATATTAGCGACGCCTGTCTCGTCTTCCAGTGTCGCAAAGATGACGCCGCTTGCCGTGCCCGGCCGCTGCCTCACAAGTACGAGACCTGCGAGACGCACACGCGCATGGTTGGCGATTTCATTGTTCACCTGACGATGCGTGACAAAGCCCCGCGCCGCGAAGCGCTGACGCAGAAACGACATCGGATGCGCCTTGAGAGACAAGCGCAGCGTCGCGTAATCGAGCACGACATGTTCACCGAGCGGCATGGTGGGCAGGACAACTTCGGCCTCGCGCTGAAAACCGCCTTGTTCGAGCGATGCAAAAAGCGGCAACGCGGCGGGTTTTGCGCCTTTTTGTCCATCGCCATAGCCACCCAGTCCGCGGACGGCCCAAAGTGCCGCACGCCGATCGAGCCCGAGCGAGCGAAACGCATCGGCATCGGCCAGGCGCTCGATGTGCCGGGGGAGAAGTTGCGTTTTAAGCCAAAGGTGACGCACGGAATCGAATCCCTTCTCCCGGCTCTCCTCGATTATTGTGCCGGTCTCCACCTGCACGCCTTTGATCTGCCTGAGCCCCAGCCGCACGGCGCAAAGATGCCGGCCCGGCACGCGCTCCAGCGTGCAATCCCAGTTCGAATGATTGACATCCACTTCCCGCACTTCCACTTCATGCGCCTTTGCATCGCGCACGAGTTGAGCGGCGGCATAAAACCCCATGGGTTGGGAATTCAATATCGCGGCGCAGAACACGTCCGGGTAATGGTGCTTGATCCAGGCGGATACATAGACAAGCAGCGCGAAGCTCGCGGCATGGCTTTCGGGAAATCCATAATCGGCAAAGCCTTCGATCTGCTTGAAGCAGCGCGTGGCGAACTCCAGCTCGTAGCCGTTGCGCAACATGCCGCCAATGAATTTTTCACGATGCAGACCAATGGTGCCGGTGCGCCGAAACGTTGCCATGGCCCGGCGCAACAGATCGGCTTCGCCCGGCGAATAGCCCGCCGCGACGATCGCCATTTTCATCGCCTGTTCCTGAAACAGCGGAATGCCCATCGTCTTGCGCAGCACTTTTTCCAGGGCGGCGGAAGGATATTCCACCTTCTCCTCGCCATTGCGGCGCTTCAGATAGGGATGAACCATGCCGCCCTGAATGGGACCGGGGCGAACGATGGCCACTTCGACGACGAGATCGTAGAAGTTGCGCGGCCGCAGACGCGGCAACATGCTCATCTGCGCCCTGCTCTCGACCTGAAACACGCCGATGGAATCCGCCTTGCACAGCATGTCGTAAACCGCGGTATCGTTTTGCGGCACGGTGGCGAGATCGAGGTCGACACCGTGATGATCGCGCAGAAGATCAAAGGCCTTGCGAATGCAGGTCAGCATGCCGAGCGCGAGCACATCGACCTTCAGGATACCGAGCGCGTCAAGATCGTCCTTGTCCCACTCAACGAAGGTGCGGTCCACCATTGCGGCATTGCCGATGGGCACCACCTCATCGAGCGGCCCCTTGGTGATGACAAAACCGCCGACATGCTGCGACAGGTGACGCGGGAAGCCCAGCAATTGCCGGGTCAGATCGAGTGTCTGCGCGAGGCGCGGCTCGGCGGGATCGAGCCCCGTGCGGCGCGTATCCTCGTCCGAAATACCCTCGCTTGATGACCCCCAACCCGTGCGCGACAGGGCTTGCACGATATCTTCGGACAGGCCGAAGACCTTGCCGACATCGCGGATGGCGCTGCGCGAACGGTAGGAGATGACGGTGGCGGCAATGCCTGCCCGCTCGCGCCCATATTTGCGATATATGTACTGCATCACCTCTTCGCGCCGCTCATGTTCGAAATCGACGTCGATATCGGGCGGTTCGTCGCGCTCCGTCGAGACGAAGCGTTCAAACAGAAGATCAACTTCGGTCGGGTTGACCGAGGTGATGCCGAGACAAAAACAAACCGTGGAATTCGCCGCCGACCCACGCCCCTGACAAAGAATGCCGCGACGCCGCGCTTCGCGCACCATGTCATGCACGGTGAGAAAATAAGGCGCGTATTGCTTTTCCTCGATGAGAGCGAGTTCGCGTCGAATGGTGTCCTCGACCTCCGCTGTGGCGCCGTGCGGAAAGCGCGCGGCCATCCCTTCCCATGTCAGCCGCTCCAGCAGTTCCTGCGGTGTTTCGTTTTCCGAAAACGTGTCCGCCGGATATTCATATCTGAGTTCATCGAGTGAAAATGTGCAGCGTTTCATAAGAACGAGCGACTGCTCCAGCGCCGTCGACGCGCTCGCGCAAAGCCGCGCCATTTCCTCGGCGCTTTTCAGATGCCGTTCGGCATTGGCCTCGAGCAGGTATCCCGCTTCATCCAGCGTCACATGCTCGCGGATACAAGTCAGCACATCCTGCAAGGCGCGGCGCTCCGGAGCATGATAAAGCACGTCATTGGTGGCGAGGAGAGGCATGCGCGCCTGGCGCGCCATGTCCTGCAATAGCTGGAATCGACGCATATCGCTGCCATCGTAGCGCGGTGTGAGCGCGAGCCAGACGGAGCGGGGATGGGCTTCAGCCAATTGCCGCAAGGCTTCGGAAAAAGCGGCATCCGGCCTTGCGGACGGCATGGCGATGAAACATTGCCCTTCGCCCGCCTCCATGATGTCGCCCAGCGCCAGATGGCATTGGCCTTTTGTCGCGCGCCGGTTGCCAAGCGTCAGCAGTTTTGCAAGCCGCGCATAAGCGGCGCGATCTTGCGGATAGGTTATAATTTCAAGACCATCCATGGTGACAAGTCGTGCTCCCACCAACAGGCGAAGGCCGTGCTCTTTCGCCGCCACATGCGCGCGCACGACGCCCGCCAATGTGTTGCGATCCGCGATGCCGATCGCTGAAAGGCCAAGGGCCTTGGCCGTCACGACCAGTTCGTCGCCATGCGACGCGCCGCGCAGGAAGCTGAAATTGCTGGCCACGCAAAGTTCCGCAAAGGCCTTCATCCGAACATTCCTTGAATGTACCAGCGCGGCATTTCCGTATCGCGGTCGTAAAGCCCGTCACGATAGAGCCAGAAGCGGCGGCCATCGCTGTCTTCAACGCGGTAGTAGTCGCGCGTGCGGTCGCGCTCGGTGCGCCACCATTCAGGCGCGATGCGTTCGGGCCCTTCGGCGCGGGTGACTTGATAAAGCACACGTCGCCAGCGAAAGCGGCACGGCGGACCTTCGGGAATTTCGGCGACAACCTCGATGAGCTCGGGGGCGGCCAGCATCCGCAAAGGGCGCGCCACGCTGCCGTCGTCTTGCCGCAAGGCGGCGACACGCCAATCATGGGACGGGACAAAGCTGTTGCCGCTCAATACGGCCACATGGCGGGATGCGCGCTCCGGCAGATGACTCGCATGGGGCTGAAGGCGTGTCACGCGCTGCGCGCCCAATCGGTTGCACAGCCGATCCATCAGCCCCGCGATGTCGCGCTCTTTTTCCGCCTCCCCTGTCATGCCCTTTTGCGTTGGCACCAGAGGGTCGACAACAAGGGCCGAGAGGCTCATCGCCTCAATGCCGAAGCCGGCGTCGAAATCATCGCTGTTCTGTTGCAGCTTCTCGTGAAACAGGCGCGCAAGATGAGTAGGCGTGCACGAAGGCGCACTTGTGCCCGCCCGCAGAAACGTCACCTCGCCATCGACGCGAAAGAGCGCCAGCTCCATTTGCCGCGCACCCTTGTAATAGCGCTCAAGCAGCACGCAAAGTTCGTCGGCAAGCTGCTTTGCCGCCGCCTCGACATCCTCGATGCGTGTGATCCCTTCGGCAAAAAGCAGGCGCGCCCGATAAGGGACCAAAGGCCGGGCCGGCGAAATCGGTTCGGCGGCATAGCCCAAAGCCTCATCGAGCCTGAGAGACACCGCGCTCCCGAACCGGGCGGTAAGAGGGGCCCGCGCGCGTCCATAAAGATCGCCGACATGCTTCAGGCCGAGCCGCGTCAACCCGTCGATCGTCTCATCATCGAGGCGCAAGGCGGCAACAGGCAAAGAGGCCAGTGCTTTTTCTTCCTGGCCTGCCGGCAACACACATATGCGTTTGCCGCCGAACCGCGCCAATGCCCAGGCCGTTCCCGGCGTCGAGGCAATGGCAATGCGCGCGTGAATGCAAAGCTGTGCAAAGCGGTTCACAAGATCATGGGCGAGCGCCTCTTCTCCACCGAAGAGATGGGCGCAGCCGGTCAGGTCCATGAAGATGCCGTCGGGCTCTGCGCCCAATCCACAATCATCCGATACGGTCCAGAGAGTGTAGCGTTCGCACCAACTGGCAAGGCGCTTCAAAGCCGCGCGGTCGCTTGCGAAATCGGCGTCGCGCACATTGAGGGCGGGATAGAGCGCCATGGCATCGGCCACAAGCTGGCCTTGCGCGATACCTTGCGCCCGCGCAGCCGCCGTCAGCGCCGTGATGCGCAACCCGCCCTGCATCGGCATGGCGAGAGCGAGAACCGCATCGCGGTCCGGCATGTCGTGCATGTGCCGTGCGGCCCGAAAGAAGCGGTCGATCGGCCAGTGCGGAAGATAGATCGATGCAATCCGCCTTTGTTCACTCATATGACGCGGCCCATCGGAAGCGGCCTGTTCTAGACGGCCTGCATGACGTCAGGTGACAGGATGCGGGCAGGATCGTCAGGCACATCGCAAAGCCTCTGTCGCCGGGCATCCCATTCAACGCACCAGTCACGCGCGCCCATGTCGGCCGCGACGCCTGTAAGGGCGCTCCGGCTTTTTTCGAGCTTTACGCGCCAGCATGCGCGTCCGACAAGCGATGACGTCTCCGGTGCCGAATGGCTGGGCGCGGACGCCACGCCCCAGCGCGTTGCGGCGGCGCTCGCGCCATGAGCGGTATGGCCCGTCAGCAGAAAGGCAGGCCGTCCGCCCGCCTCAGCCGCGAGCTGCAACCTGCGCGTCGCAGTCAGGGTCAAAGCAGGCGCGCGGCCGTCGATTTCACCGAAGACGGCCGCAAAAGCCCCCAAACGCAGCGCCTCTTCCATCGTCCAGAGGAGGTCCACCGCGGAGGTCGGCGTAGCGAGAATGAGCCGCGCCGGGTCAAGACCGAAGGCGGCAAGGCCCGGCCCATAAAGCCGGCCCACATCGAAGGGCGCATATGCGCTTTCGCACCAGAGTATTGGCGCATCGGAAAATGTGCGGGCGCAACAGACAGCCAGCACGACGGCAAAACCGATACTGGCACTCATGTCGCGGTACTCGGCGGCCCGCACCTCATGCAACGCCCCGCATGCAAGTTCCGGCAACGAGACGCCCCTTCGCAGCATCCCGAAATCGACCACCCGTGCCTCGGTTTCCCCGCTTTCGGCACGGTCGGCCTTCACCCCCAAAGCAGCAATCTGGCGGCGGAGCCGGGCAATTTGGTCTGCTTTTCCGGTGCCTGGCATCGACATTTGCGGTTTAAATTGTTCTCTTTTTGTTCTATTTCCATCATTTGCTGGAGTCAATGGACAATCACTTAGCCGACCCCTTGATGATCTGCTTAAGGTTTAAAAGAGCTTCCGCCTTCCTGAGCATCTGAGGCCAGCGCATTGACGAGATGCGCACTCGACGACAACAGCTGCCCGCAAACCCCATCCATCTCCTCATCCGAAAGTGACTGGTTCGCGCGTCGCGTGAGGGCACCGACCTCCTTCACCAGCAGTCTTACGAGCCCGACCGGCTTCCGCTTCTTCTTCGACACGACGACCTCCGAAGTCTGAGTCGTCGTCTGACGCTTCCTTCGGCAGGAGCAGTCAAGTCCAGTGGTGCGACGGCAGAAGAGAAACAGAGATCTACATGTGCTCTGCCTACGGAGCAGTTCCGAGCTAATTCACCGATCCCTCCGCTTCAGGCCGCAGCAACAAAGCGCATCATTGAACATCGCAAGACGCTGAAGAGGACCTGTTTGGGGCCGCACAGAGATCATGCTCCTGAAGAGCCCCAAAATGCTCGCCGCGGAGACAGATCATCCCCGCCGCGATGCGCAATCGCGCCCCAAGCTACGGAAATATCGGTCCCTTCCGGAACCAGCCTGGAGGTCTCGAATTAGCTAGGGAAGGTTTGGTGGAGCCAGGCGGAATCGAACCGCCGACCTCTTGAATGCCATTCAAGCGCTCTCCCAACTGAGCTATGGCCCCGCCGATTTCGCGAAGGGTTTGGGGAACCCCGCAGCGGTGGCGGAACTTAGGGCGCGTTTCTTCTTTGATCAAGCAAAACCTTGAACCGGAAGAAAAAAGCGCCCTGGCGCCGCCGGAATTCTACTCGTCGTCCTCGCTGACGCCGCGAATGATTCCCGAGACGTCGTCTTCCTCGTCCTCATCGTCGGGCAGGAAGGCATCGTCATCGGCGCCGCTGTCGTCCTCGATCTCCTCGAGCATATCGTCGCCGAGACCCTCCGCCGCCAGCTCCTCATCGCGAAGCTCGTCGAGCGACACATCTCCATCCTCGTCGGAGACGATCGACGCACGCGGCGCGACCTTGTCCTTGGGCTTTTCGACGGGCCTGGCACGACGGGCCTTGACGCCCGCGTCCGGCACGAATTCGTGCTTGCACTTCGGACAGACGGCCGGGCTCTTGTTCAGATCGTAGAACTTCGCGCCACAGCTCGGGCAGTCGCGCTTTGTACCCAACTCCGGTTTCGACAAGCTGAATTCTCCTCGCGGTATTCCGCGTCTCTGGCTCGCTTTTCAAGGGCTTGCCCACCGCTCCCGCGGCAGCGCCCCGAAGGATTTTCCCATTGCCACGATAAGTTGCTCCTGTCAAAACCTATTCGCGAGCGCCAGTGCGCCGCCTCACGGCCCTGCGCTTCGCCGGGACCCTCTTTCCCCGATTTTTGACGGATCCGACCCTTGGCGCATGCACCACAAAACCCGAATTCGAGCCTGATAGCCGAGCCTTCCCACGCCCTTGTCGGACGCCTCAGGGTTCCGGGCGACAAGTCGATTTCTCATCGCGCGCTCATCTTCGGCGCGCTGGCCGTCGGCGAGACGCGGATCACCGGCCTCCTCGAGGGCGAGGACGTGCTCGCCACCGCCGAGATCATGCGCCAGCTCGGCGCTGAGGCGACGCGCACGGGCGAGGGCGCCTGGAGCGTCCGGGGGGTGGGCGTTGGCGCGCTGCGGGAGCCCGCAGAGGCACTCGACTTCGGCAATTCGGGAACGGGGGCCCGCCTCATCATGGGGCTCGTCGCCGGCCATCCGATCACCGCCACCTTCATCGGCGATGCGTCGCTCTCGCGCCGTCCCATGGGCCGGGTCATCGCCCCGCTGACGCAGATGGGCGCGATCTTCCATGCGCGCGAGGGCGGGCGGATGCCGCTCACTCTCACCGGCGCGCGCCACACCATGCCCATCACCTATGAGAGCCCCGTCGCTTCCGCGCAGGTCAAATCCGCGATCCTGCTCGCCGGCCTCAATGCCCCCGGCGTCACCACCGTCATCGAAAAGGTGCCGACCCGCGACCACACGGAGCTGATGCTGCGCGCCTTCGGGGCGAAGGTCGAAACCGAATCACGCGAGGATGGCGCCGTCGCCATTCACCTCACCGGCCAGCCCGAACTCTCGCCCTGCCCCATCGTCGTGCCGGGCGACCCGTCCTCGGCCGCCTTCCCCGTCGTCGCGGCCCTCATCGTGCCGGGCTCGGAGATCACCGTCGAAGGCATCACGCTCAATCCGCATCGCGCGGGCCTCTATACGACGCTCATCGAAATGGGTGGCGACATCGAGATCATGAACCAGCGCGAGGAGGGCGGCGAACCCGTCGCCGATCTCCGCGTCCGCGCGAGCGAGCTTCGCGGCATCGAGGTGCCGCCGGAGCGCGCGGCCTCGATGATCGACGAATATCCGGTGCTCGCCATCGCCGCCGCCTTCGCCAGCGGCAACACAATCATGCGCGGGATCCACGAGCTGCGCGTCAAGGAGAGCGACCGCATCGCGGCCACCGCGGCGGGCCTCAGGGTGAACGGCGTCAAGGTCCATGAAACGGAGGATTCGATGACGGTCGAGGGGCGCTCCGGTCATGTCGAGGGCGGCGGCCTCGTTGCGACGCATATGGACCACCGCATCGCCATGTCCTTCATCGTGCTCGGGCTCGCCGCGCAGAGGCCGGTCACCATCGACGACGCCTCGATGATCGCGACGAGCTTCCCCGATTTCGCCGGGCTCATGCGCGGTCTTGGCGCGACCCTCGCCGGGCAGGGCCAGTGAGCCTCGTCATCGCCATCGACGGCCCGGCCGCATCCGGCAAGGGAACGCTCGCGCGCCGGCTGGCGCAGCATTACGGCCTCGCCTTTCTCGATACGGGTTCCCTCTACCGCGCGGTCGGCGTGGCGGTGATCGCGGCGGGGGGCGATCCGGCCGATGAGCAAGCCGCCCTTGCCGCGGCGCAAGCGCTCGACATGTCGAGGATCGACGAGCGCGCGATCCGCACGCGCGAGGCGGGCGAAGCGGCCTCCCTCGTCGCCGTCATGGCGCCGGTGCGCGCGGCCATCCTCCAGTTCCAGCGCGATTTCGCGGCCAACCCGCCGGGCGGGCACAGGGGCGCGGTGCTCGACGGACGCGACATCGGCACCGTCGTCTGCCCCGATGCCGATGTGAAGATCTTCGTGACCGCGAGCCCCGAGGTTCGCGCCCATCGCCGCTGGCTCGAACTCAAGAATTCGGGCGCGGATGTCTCCGAGGCACAAGTCCTTGAAGATACTAAGGAAAGGGACCGTCGCGACGCCGAAAGGGCGACCAGCCCCATGCGCCCTGCCCCCGACGCGCACTTGCTCGATACCACCGATTTGAGTATAGAAGCCGCGTTCGGCGAGGCCGTCCGGATCATTGACAAGTCAACGAGTTAAGCGCGTTTGCCGCGAATGCGGCACGGGCTTCGCGCGTTGACCTTTCGGTGTTCGGCAGCGGTCCCGGCGACGTTCACTTTTATTTTGAAACCTCTAACCGCCTGCTCATGTCCACATGCTCCCGGGCATATTCACGACCCAGGGAGAAGACCGCCGGATACAACCGTCGGCCGGAACAAGCACCGCCAGGAGACTGAACACATTGGCTAGCACAGAAAGCGCGCTCAACCCGAGCCGCGAAGACTTCGCCGCCCTCCTCGAAGAGTCCTTCAGCTACAACGAGATGCAGGAAGGCGCAGTCATCAGGGGCACGATCGTCGGCATTGAAAACGATCTCGCCATCATCGATGTCGGCCTCAAGACCGAAGGCCGCGTCGCCCTCAAGGAATTCGCCACGCCCGGCAAGCCCGCCTCCGTCAAGGTCGGCGACACGGTCGAGGTCTATCTCGAGCGCATCGAGAACTCGGCCGGCGAGGCCGTGCTGTCGCGCGAGAAGGCCAAGCGCGAGGAAAGCTGGATCCGCCTCGAAGCCGCCTTCGAGAAGCAGGAGCGCGTCGAGGGCCAGATCTTCGGCCGCGTGAAGGGTGGTTTCACCGTCGATCTCGACGGCGCCGTCGCCTTCCTCCCCGGCAGCCAGGTCGACATCCGCCCCGTGCGCGACGTCACCCCGCTCATGAACATTCCGCAGCCCTTCCAGATCCTCAAGATGGACAAGCGGCGCGGCAACATCGTCGTTTCCCGCCGCGCGGTGCTCGAGGAGACGCGCGCCGAGCAGCGTCAGGAACTCGTCGAGAACCTCAAGGAAGGCCAGGTGCTCGAAGGCGTGGTCAAGAACATCACCGATTACGGTGCGTTCGTTGATCTCGGCGGCGTCGACGGCCTGCTCCATGTGACCGACATCGCATGGCGCCGCGTCAACCACCCGACCGAAGTTCTCTCGATCGGCCAGACCGTGAAGGTCCAGGTGATCAAGGTGAACCAGGAGACGCAGCGCATCTCGCTCGGCATGAAGCAGCTCGAGGCCGATCCGTGGGAAGGCGTCTCCGCCAAGTATCCGGTCGGCGCCAAGCTCAAGGGCCGCGTGACCAACATCACCGATTACGGCGCGTTCGTCGAACTCGAGCCGGGCGTGGAGGGCCTTGTCCACGTCTCCGAAATGAGCTGGACGAAGAAGAACGTGCACCCCGGCAAGATCGTTTCGACCTCGCAGGAAGTCGAAGTGATGGTGCTCGAGGTCGATCCGGTGAAGCGTCGCATCTCGCTCGGCCTGAAGCAGTGCCTCGACAATCCGTGGACGACCTTCGCGGAGAAGTTCCCGATCGGCACCGTCGTCGAAGGCGAGATCAAGAACATCACCGAGTTCGGCCTCTTCATCGGCCTCGACGCCGATGTGGACGGCATGGTCCACATGTCCGACCTCGACTGGAACCGGTCGGGCGAGGAAGCCATGGCCGACTACCAGAAGGGTCAGGTCGTGAAGGCCGTTGTGCTCGACGTCGATACCGAGAAGGAACGTATCTCGCTCGGCATCAAGCAGCTCCAGGGCGATCCGATGGAAGCGCTCGGCGACATCCGCAAGGGCGCCGTCGTCACCTGCACGGTGACGGGCGTTCAGGAGAACGGCATCGAGGTGTCGGTCGGCGATGACGGCCTCTCCGCCTTCATTCGCCGCGCCGAGCTTTCGCGCGACCGTGGCGATCAGCGTCCGGAGCGTTTCGCGGTCGGCGACAAGGTCGATGCCCGCGTGACGCAGTTCGACCGCACCGCTCGCAAGATCGCACTCTCGATCAAGGCGCTCGAGATCGCGGAAGAAAAGGAAGCCGTCGCGCAGTACGGCTCGTCCGATTCGGGCGCGTCGCTCGGCGACATTCTGGGTGCGGCGCTCAACCGCGCGCAGGACGAGAAGAAGTAAGCATCTCCGCGTCGCTCATGACGCGAAGGGACAATTGGGCTAGACTCCGGCTCCGTTTCAGACGTCTGGAGATGCCCTCTTGTCCTACGATGCAGATGCACTCACAGACAGGCGGCGCCTCAAGCGCCGCCTGTTCTTTTGGCGCTTCGGCGCCATCGCCGCGGGCGCCGCGGCACTGATCGCGCTTTTCGGCGGAACCGGCATCCTCCCCCACCGCGCCCAGATCGCGCGCGTCGAGATCAACGGCATCATCACCGACGATCGCGATCTGCAGAAGCTCATGAGCACGCTCGCGGACGACAGGGCCGTGAAGGCCGTCATCCTCTCCATCGACAGCCCCGGCGGCACGACGACCGGCGCCGAGGCGCTCTATGAAAGCGTGCGCCGCCTCGCCGCGAAGAAGCCCGTCGTCGCCACGCTCGGCACGGTTGCCGCTTCCGGGGGCTATATCGCCGCCATTTCGGCCGACCACATCGTCGCGCGGGGCAACACGCTCACCGGCTCGATCGGCGTTCTCTTCGAGTGGGCGCAATTCTCAACCCTGCTCGACAAGATCGGCGTCGAGATGCGGGAGGTGAAATCCGCGCCGCTCAAGGCCGAGCCCAACCCCTTCCACAAGCCGAGCCCCGAGGCCCTCGCGGTCACGCAGGGGCTCATCTCCTCCTCCTATGACTGGTTCCTCGGCCTTGTCGCCGAGCGGCGCAAACTCGATGCTGCCACCGCCAGGAAGCTCGGCGACGGGCGCGTCTTCACCGGCTGGCAGGCGGCCGAGAACCGGCTCGTCGACGAGATCGGCGGCGAGGAGCAGGCGCTCAAATGGCTCACCAGGACAAGGAACATTCCGGCCGGCCTTCCGGTCGAGGACTGGGCGCCGGAGCGCCCTGGCGATGGCCTCACCCCGCTGGGGGCGCGGGCGCTCGGGCAGGCGCTCGCAGCGGGCGTCGAGGCACTGGCCGGAAAAACGCTGCAAACAAAAAGACTTACCCTTGACGGGCTTACAAGCGTTTGGCACCCTGAGCCGCGTTGACCGATGAGTTTCACACTGCCCTGGGGGGCGGGGTACGGGGAAGCGGGGTTGGACGTAACCTTGGACCATGCCTGCTCCCGGCAGTCCAAGCCCCGGACGCGCCAGACATGATCAAATCCGAACTCGTCGCCCGCCTCGCACAGGCCAATCCGCATCTCTATCAGCGGGATGTGGAGCGCATCGTCTCCACCATCTTCGATGAAATCAGCGCGGCACTGGCACGCGGCGACCGGGTGGAACTCAGAGGCTTCGGCGCCTTTTCCGTGAAGAGCCGACCCGCACGCACGGGCCGCAACCCCCGCACCGGGGCGCCCGTCCATGTGGAGGAGAAGTTCGTGCCCTTCTTCAAGACAGGCAAGGAACTGCGCGAACGGCTCAACAACGCCGATATTCCGGAGCACAAGCTCCTCGCCGTCGAAGGAGACGAGGGCGACGAAGGGGACGATCACGAGTGATCCCCCGCCCCTCCCGCTTTTCGGGAGAGGCCATGGAGGAGCAAGGCCTTGAAACTTCTGCGCTGGATCGTCCTGCCGCCGCTCGCGCTCATCGTCATGGCGCTGGCCGTCGCCAACAGGCAGCGGGTGACGTTCAGCCTCGACCCGTTCAACCCGGCCGAACCCGCGCTCGGCCTCGACATGCCGCTGGCGGCGATCGTGCTCGCCGCGCTTTTCATCGGCATCCTGATCGGCGGCTTCGCGGCCTGGAGCCAGGCGAAGATCAAGGCGGCGCGGCGGGCCGCGCCCCCACTGCCGCCCCGGCCCCCAGCGCCCCTCTAGCGCGGCATTTCGTGGACGGCGCGGCGGTGCTATAACGCGGCGACTTCAACGAGGGACCCCGGATGAGCCCCAAAGGCCTGAGCATGAACCCGATTTTCTGCGCGCTCGACACGATCGACGAGGCGCGCGCGACCTCGCTTGCGCGCGGGCTCAGGGGCTCGGTCGGCGGGGTGAAGCTCGGCATGGAGTTCTTCTATGCGCGCGGGCCCCAGGGTTACCGCGCGGTGGCGGAAGCGGGCCTGCCGGTCTTTCTCGACCTCAAGCTCCACGACATCCCGAACACGGTCGCGGGCGGCATCCGCGCCGTGCTGCCGCTCAGGCCCGCCATCGTCAACGTCCATGCGGCGGGCGGGCTCGCCATGATGCGGGCGGCGGCCGAGGCGGCGCAGGAGGCGGGCCGTGAACGGCCGCTCGTCATCGCCGTCACCGTGCTGACGAGCCTCGATGAGACGGACCTCGCCGCAACGGGCGTCGCGGGCGCGCCCGCCGACCATGTTCTCCGCCTCGCCCATCTCGCCGCCAGGGCCGGTCTCGACGGCGTCGTCTGCTCGGCGCATGAGATCGAAGGGCTCCGGCGCGAACTCGGCCCCGATTTCAAGCTCATCGTGCCGGGCATCCGGCCTGCCGGTAGCGACATCGGCGACCAGAAGCGTATCATGACGCCCGCCGAGGCGCTGGCGCGCGGCGCCGATGTGCTCGTCATCGGGCGGCCCATCACGGGCGCCGCCGATCCCCGCGAGGCGGCAGAAGCGATCAGCGCTTCGCTGGCTGCATGATGACCACGCAGAAAACGCCCGTCCGGGTGAAGATTTGCGGGCTTTCGACGCCCGAAACCGTTGCGGCCGCAGTCGAGGCGGGCGCCGATTATCTCGGCTTCAATTTCTACCCCCGCAGCCCGCGCTATGTGACGCCGGAAGAGGCGGCGGCGCTTGCCGAGCGCGTGCCCCCTTCGGTTCTCAAGGTGGCGCTCACGGTCGATGCGGATGACGCCACGCTCGAGCGCATCGTCGCCGCGCTCAAGCCCGATATTCTCCAGCTCCATGGCAACGAAACGCCGGAGCGCCTGCGCGAAATCAAGGGCCGTTTCGGCATCACACTGATGAAGGCGATCGCCGTCGCTGCGCCGGAAGACCTCGAGCGCATCGAGATTTACCGTGATTGCGCCGATTTGTTGCTGTTCGATGCCAAACCGCCTACATCTATGGCGAATGCGCTGCCCGGCGGAAACGGGCTCGTCTTCGACTGGTCGCTCATCGCCGGACAGAAACCGGACCTGCCCTGGATGCTTTCAGGCGGGCTCACCGCGGAAAATGTCGGCGAGGCGATCCGGACGACCGGCGCGGAGGCGGTCGACGTCGCCTCCGGCGTCGAGGACGAGCCGGGCCGAAAGAATCCGGAGCTGATCAGGAAGTTCGTACGGGCGGCCAGAACCCTGTGAGGGTGCCGCATCGTACAAGCTTCGCCATGGGCCTCCCGGCCCGGCGAGGAATGACGGGAAAGAGATAAACGTGAGCGCGAGTTCCAAAGTGAATTCCTACAGATCGGGCCCCGACGAGCGCGGGCGCTTCGGCATTTTTGGCGGCCGTTTCGTCGCCGAGACGCTGATGCCCCTCATCCTCGATCTCGAAAAAGCCTATGACGAGGCGAAGAACGACCCCGCCTTCATTGCCGAACTCGAGAAGCTCAACACGCATTATGCCGGCCGGCCGAGCCCGCTCTATTTCGCAGAGCGGCTGACCGAGCAACTAGGCGGCGCCAAGATCTATTTCAAGCGCGAGGAGCTCAATCACACGGGCTCGCACAAGATCAACAACTGCCTCGGGCAGATCCAGCTCGCCCGCCGCATGGGCAAGACGCGCATCATCGCCGAAACGGGCGCGGGCCAGCATGGCGTCGCCTCGGCGACGGTCGCCGCGCGCTTCGGCCTTCCCTGCGTCGTCTATATGGGCGCGACGGACGTGGAGCGGCAGAAGCCCAACGTCTTCCGCATGAAGCTTCTCGGCGCCGAGGTCGTGCCGGTGACGTCGGGCTCGGGCACGCTCAAGGATGCGATGAACGAGGCGCTGCGCGACTGGGTGACGAATGTCGAGGACACCTATTACCTGATCGGCACGGTCGCGGGCCCTCATCCCTATCCGGCGATGGTGCGCGACTTCCAGTCGGTCATCGGCAACGAGGCAAAACAGCAGCTCCTCGAAATGGAGGGTCGCCTTCCCGATACGCTCGTCGCCTGTGTCGGCGGCGGCTCGAATGCGATGGGCCTCTTCCATCCCTTCCTCGACGATGACGGCGTCGAGATCATCGGCGTCGAAGCGGGCGGCCATGGCATCGAGACGGGCGCGCATTCGGCCTCGATCCTCGGCGGCACCCCCGGCGTGCTGCATGGAAACCGCACCTATCTGCTGCAGGATGATGACGGGCAGATTCTCGAAGGCCATTCGATCTCGGCCGGCCTCGACTATCCGGGCATCGGGCCTGAACATTCTTGGCTGAGCGACATCGGCCGCGTGAAATACGTCGCCGCGACCGACAAGGAAGCGCTCAACGCCTTCCAGCTCTGCTCAAGGGTCGAGGGGATCATTCCCGCGCTCGAGCCTTCGCATGCGCTCGCCCATGTCATCAAGATCGCGCCGACGCTGCCCAGGGAGCACATCATCGTCATGTGCCTCTCCGGCCGGGGCGACAAGGACGTTTTCTCGGTCGCCGAGCACCTCGGAGTGAAGCTGTGAGCACGACACGCCTCGACAGACGCTTTGCAAAGCTCAAGGCCGAGGGCCGCCCGGCTTTCGTCACCTTCACGACGGCGGGCGATCCCGATTTCGACGGCTCGCTCGAAATCCTGAAGGGCCTGCCCGCCGCGGGCGCCGACGTGATCGAGCTCGGCATGCCTTTCACCGACCCGATGGCGGACGGGCCCGTCATTCAGGCATCCTCGCAGCGCGCGCTGAAGGCCGGCGCGACGACGAAGCGGACGCTCGAACTCGTGCGCCAGTTCCGCGCTGGCGACGACGAGACGCCCATCGTGCTCATGGGCTACTACAACCCGATCTACCATATGGGCGTCGAGAAATTCCTTGCCGCGGCGCGCGCGGCCGGCGTCGACGGGCTCATCGTCGTCGATCTTCCGCCGGAGGAGGATGACGAGCTTTGCGTGCCCGCGCTCAATGCCGGGCTCAACTTCATCCGCCTCGCAACGCCTACGACGGATGACAAGCGCCTGCCGGCCGTCCTCGCGAATACGTCCGGCTTCGTCTATTACGTGTCGATCACCGGCATCACCGGCACAGCCACGCCGGAAAGCACGAAGGTTGCAGGCGCCGTGCAGCGCATCAAGCGGCACACCTCGCTTCCCGTCGCCGTCGGCTTCGGCATCAGGACGCCCGAACAGGCCGCCGCGATCGCCAGGGCGGCGGACGGCGCCGTCATCGGCTCAGCCATCGTCGGCGCCATCGCCACCGAACTCGACGCCGGTCGCAAGCTCAAGGCGGGCGGCGCCGGGCGCGTGCTCGCCTTCGTGCGCGAGCTCGCCGAGGGCGTTCACAACGCACGCCAAGCCGCCGCGGAATAATCGGAGGAACGAGAGCCATGAACTGGATCAGCAATGTCGTCCGCCCGAGAATCCAGCGCGTCTTCAAAAAGAAGAAGACGGACACGCCCGACAATCTCTGGCGCAAATGTCCCGCCTGCAACGAGATGATCTTTCACCGCGATCTCGATACGGCGCTCGGCGTCTGCCCGCATTGCGATCACCACATGCGGCTCGGCACGAAGGAGCGCTTCGCTGCGATCTTCGATGAGGGGCAGTATCAGCTCGTGCCGGTCAACGGCGTGCCGCTCGACCCGCTGAAATTCCGCGACCAGAAGAAATATCCCGACCGGCTGAAGGAAGCGCGCAGCAAGACCGGCCTCGAAGACGCGATCACGGTCGCGCATGGTCCGCTCGACGGCATCGAGGTCGTCGCCTCCATACAGGACTTCGCCTTCATGGGCGGCTCGCTCGGCATGGCGGCGGGCGAGGCGATCATCAAGGCCGCCGAAACCGCGCTCGAAAAGCGCGCGCCTCTCATTCTCTTCACGGCCGCGGGCGGCGCGCGCATGCAGGAGGGCATCCTCTCGCTCATGCAGATGCCGCGCACAACGGTCGCGGTGCAGATGCTGCGCGAGGCGGCCCTTCCCTACATCGTCGTCCTCACCGACCCGACGACGGGCGGCGTGCTTGCCTCCTATGCCATGCTCGGCGACATCCAGATCGCGGAGCCGGGCGCGCTTCTCGGCTTTTCCGGCCGCCGCGTCATCGAGCAGACGATCCGCGAAAAGCTGCCCGAGGGCTTCCAGTCGGCCGAGTTCCAGTTCGAGCATGGCATGGTCGACATGATCGTGCATCGCCATCAGCTCAAGGAAACGCTGGCGCGGACCATCCGGCTTCTCACCCACAAGCCGAAGCTCGCGCCGATCACCTCCCCTTCGGCCGGCCTGCCTGCCCGCACGGCCGCGACGCGCCCCTGACGGCGACAATGTGAGCAACGACACGCACCATCCCGACGCGAGCGACGTCATTCTCGAACGTGTGACGAGACTTCATACGAAGCTCATCGACCTCTCGCTCGACCGCACATGGCGACTTCTCGCCGCGCTCGGCCACCCCGAGCGCGCGCTGCCGCCGACATTCCATATCGCGGGCACGAACGGCAAGGGTTCCGTCTCGGCCTATCTGCGCGCCATGCTGGAGGCGGCGGGCCTCGGCGTCCACAGCTATACCTCGCCGCATCTCGTGCGCTTTCACGAGCGTATCAGGCTCGCCGCGCGCCCCAGAAGCGCGCCCATCGACGAGGCGGAGCTTTCGCAGCTTCTCGATGAATGCGAGCGGATCAATGCGGGCGCGCCCATCACCTTCTTCGAGATCACGACCTGCATGGCCTTCCTCGCCTTCGCGCGCCATCCGGCGGACGCGCTGGTGCTGGAAGTCGGCATGGGCGGGCGGCTCGACACGACCAATGTCGTCGATCACCCCGCCGTCACCATCATCACGCCTGTCGATTACGACCATCAGCAGTTCCTCGGCGACACGCTCGACCAGATCGCGCGCGAGAAGGCCGGCATATTGAAGCCGGGCGTGCCCGCAATCATCGGTCCGCAGACGGATGAAGGTCGCGCCGCCATCGAGGCCGAGGCGGCGAGGATCGGGGCGCCCCTCTTCATCCACGGTCAGGATTTCGGCGCGCATGAGGAACAGGGCCATCTCATCTATCAGGATGAGAACGGGCTTCTCGATCTGCCGATGCCGCGCCTCGTCGGCCGGCACCAGATCGACAATGCCGCCATCGCTATCGCGGCGCTGCGGCAGGCGCGGGCACTCGCCATCGGCGAGGATGCTATCGCCCAGGGTTTGCGCAATGTCGAATGGCCGGCGCGGATGCAACGCCTGACGCGAGGGCCGCTCGTCGCACGCCTTCCCGCCCATGGCGAACTCTGGCTCGATGGCGGCCACAACCCCTCCGCCGGCCGCGTCGTCGCGCATGCCATGGCCGATCTCGCGCAGGCCGCGCCCCGCCCGCTCGTCATGATCGCGGGCATGAAGGAGACGAAGGACGCGAGGGGATTTTTCGCGCCCTTCAAGGGGCTCGCCAGGCATGTCTTCACGGTCGCCATACCCGACGATCCGGCGTGCCTCGCACCCGACACGCTGGCGGAGATGGCGCGCGCCGCGGGCCTCGACGCAAGGCCCACCCCCTCGATCGAGGCGGCGCTCGAACACGCGCTTGCCATGACGGGGGACGAGGTACCGCGCATCCTCATCTGCGGATCGCTCTATCTCGCGGGCGCGGTGCTGCGCGACAATGGCTGAGGCTATTGCGCCGCTTCGACAGGGGCTGATGCTTCGGGCGCGGCTGGGTTTGCGGAATTTACTTTTCCCGGGTTCTTGGGTGCTGCCTTCTTGCGCGCGGGCTTCTTGACCGCAGCGCGCTTCGGCTCCGGTGCATCGGCCGCGGGCTTCGCCTCGCCCGCTGCGGCTTTGCCGCCGGTGACGACGTCGGCGGGCTTGGCCGCGCGCGCGATCCCCGCCCGTGCGCCTGCGCCCGTTTTCACCTCCTTGCCTTTCGTTGCCGCGAGAAGCTCGCCGAAGGATTCTTCGATGCAGGCAGCATAGAAGGCCGGGTCCGGCAGCATTTCGCGGCAGGAGGTGAAGGAGATCGTGATCTCGCCGCAATAGGAAAAGACGGGGTGAATGATCCCCATGCCATCGAGAATGGGGCCGAGGCCGAACTGTGTGACGAGCCGCGCGCCCGTCATGTAGAGCGGGATCTGAGGGCCCGGAATATTGGTGATGACGGTGTTGAAGATCGGCGTGATGCGGTTCGCGATGCCGAGATTGGTATAGAGCCGCGCGGCAAGGCCCGCGACGGTCGAAGGAATGAACTGCGAATAATCGGTGAGCGTGCTCGCACCGATCGCATTGGTCATTTCCTTGGAGTTGGTGGTCGATTCGAAAACGGCAACGAGGCGCTCGAGCGGGTCGGCGATGTCGGAGCGCACCGCGACCGACATGGCGCTTACCTGATTGCCCGCCGACTTCTTCTGATCGGGCGAGCGCACCGAGATCGGCGCCATGGCGATGAGCGACTGCTTCGGAAGCTCGTTCTTCGCTTCGAGATATTTGCGCAAGGCGCCGCCGATAATGGCGATGACGGCATCGTTCACCGTCGCGCCCTCGACCGCGTTCTTGATCGCGCGAATATCGTTCAGCCGGAAGGAGCGGCCATCGAAAACACGATGCGGCGAAACCTGGCCATTGAAGCGCGTGCGCGGAACGGGGCCGACACGCTTGAGCTTTCCGGCCGTGAGTCCGATGCCGACGCGGGCAAGCGCGGGGACGGATTCGGCGACGACCCGGGCAAGCTTGAAGGGCTGGCGCACATTGTTGACCGTGGTGCGCGAGAGAAGCTCGACCGCCGTCGGCTCGCGTTCGGGAAGCCACGGGTTTTCGGGCGGCGCGGGCGTGGCATCGGGCGCGAGGTCGTGGATCGCCGCCGTCATCTCGGCGCCGGATACACCGTCGATCGCGGCGTGGTGCACCTTGGACACGATGGCGAAGCTCCCCTTGGGCAGGCCTTCGACATTGTCGAGCCCCTCGATCACGGTGAACTCCCAGAGGGGGCGCGCCGTATCGAGCGGACGGGCATGGAGCCGCGCCACCTGGATGCAGAGCTGGCGCCAATCGCCAGGCTTCGGCAGCGCGATATGGCGCACGTGATATTCGAGATCGAAGTCCGGGTCTTCGATCCAGTAGGGGTGATCGAGATTGAGCGGCACACGGACGACGCGCTGCCGGAAGGCGCGCGCCAGATGCAGTCGCCTTTCGTAGTTCTTCAGAATTTCCTTGAAGCCGAGGACCCCGCCTTCCACCGTCGACTGATCGTAGATCGCGACGGCGCCGATATGCATGGGAGCGTTCGCCGTCTCGAAATAGAGAAACGACGCATCCATCGGGCTCAGCTGCTCCATGACCTTCCTCCCCGGGGCCGAAACAGGAAAATTCCCTATCCAGAACTCAATCACATTTGGGCCGGCAGAGTCCAAGAAGATCGGGCGCACGCAAAGAAAAAGGCCGGCTCGGGAGCCGGCCTTCTTGCGATTTCAACGGCGAGAAACGCTCAGAGCGCGCTCTCGATCCATTCGACGATCTTGCCCTTGGGAAGCGCGCCGACCTTGGTGGCGGCGACCTGGCCGTCCTTGAAGATCATCATGGTGGGCACGCCGCGCACGCCATATTTGGTGGGCGTGTTGGGGTTCTCGTCGATGTCGATCTTCGCGACCCGGAGCTTGCCGTCATATTCCTTGGCGATCTCCTCGAGCGCGGGCGCGATCTGCTTGCAGGGACCGCACCAGGTCGCCCAGAAATCGACCAGAACCGGGCCGGAAGCATCCAGCACATCGGATTCGAATGAGGCGTCGGTAACCTTGCTCGTCGACATCGTCAGTTCCTTTCATGGCGGTCCCGCGCATGCCGGGCCGGCCTTGTCCCCGCCCGTGGCGGGTTTGCTGTGAGTATGCGTTGTTCAGGAATCTAGGAACCGGACCCCTCAAGGTCAAGGATCACCGGGACCCGGATGGCGCGGCGGCCGCCAGCGCCCGATCGAGCACCGCTGGCGGAATTTCCATGAGGCTCGGGCCATCCGTCCAGAGAAGGGCGCAGATGATCTCGCGGCCGGGATAGATCTCGCCGAGAACCGCGCGATAGGCCGCCATCTGGGCGATATAGGCGGGGCTCACATCCTTCATGCTCCGCGCACCCGGCCGGTTCGTCTTGTAATCGACGACGAGAATGCGCGTCTCGCCGACCGAAAGGCGGTCGATCTGCCCCGAGATCAGCGTCGGCTTGCCCGCGAATTCGATGCGGCCGACGACCGCCACCTCGGCCCGCGAGCCGGGGCTGAAGACGGGCGCGAAGGCGGGCTCGCCGAGAACCGCGAATACCGCATCCGCGATTTCATCCTGCGTTGCGGGATCGAGCCCATGCGCGGGCGCAGCGAGAAAGCGCCGCGCCGCTTCCTCGCGCAAGCCCTCTTCAAGGTCCGGCAGTGTCTGCAACAGCCGGTGGATCAGCTTGCCGCGCTTGTAGCGGTCGGTTCCGTCGCCCGCGAGCGGCGAGAGCACGGGCGGCTCTGGCAGGTTCTCGGGCGGCAGACGGGAGGGCGCGAGGGGGCGCGAAGGCGTCGGTTCGGCGGGCGCCCTCTGCCGCGCCCAGTCCGGCAGCGGCGGCGTCTCGGTGCGTACCACGAGAATATCCGGCACGGGCACGCGGCGCTGTTCGCCCTCGATGCGCCAGATTCTGCCGCCATCGGGGAGCGCGATTTCCTCCGCCTCTGGAACAAGCGCGGCGGCAATGAGGTTGTACCAGCAATCGGGCGCCGGTTCCGTCTTGCCGCGATAGCCGCAGACATAGAGCCTGTCGCGCGCCCGCGTCATCGCGACATAGAGAAGGCGGCGATATTCCTCGCCTTGCGCCTGGCGGTGAGCCTCGCGGGCGCGGGCGGAAATCCCGTCTTCATCCTTGCGGCGAACGGGCCAGAGAAAGAGCTTCGGATCCGTCGGCAAGGCGAGGAGCGGCGGATCGTGGCGCCCGGACGGCGCCGCGCAGGTATCGGGCATGAAGACGATGTCGGCCTCGAGCCCCTTCGCGCCGTGAACCGTCATGACGCGCACCTCGTCGCGCCCCTGCTCCATGTCGCGCTTGATTTCCGAAGCGCCGCGCTCGACCCAATGAAGGAAACCCTGGAGCGACGGCGCGTGCAGCCGCTCATATTCGAGCGCGAGCGACAGGAACTCGTCTATGGGATCGTTCGCATCGGGCCCGAGACGGGCGAGCAATTTGCGCCGCCCGCCCTCGGCCGCGAGAAGCTCGGCATAGAACTCATAAGGTCGCTCGAAATCGGCGCGCTTCAGCAGCGCTGCAAGGAACGCATGAGCCTCGCCGAAGCGCGACGCCGCCCCCTCATGCGCGGAAAGCGTCTGCCAGAGCCACCCCTTGCGCCCCCAGGCAAGCGTGAAAAGCTCCTCCTCGCCGAGGCCGACGAGCGGGCTTTTGAGCACGGTTGCGAGCGTGAGGTCGTCATCCGGCATCAGCACGAACCGGCCGAGCGCCAACAGATCCATCACGGCGATCTGCTCGGTCAGGACCATTCGGTCGGCGCCTGCGACCGGAACGCCAAGCTCCTTCAGCTGGCGCACCATCTCACTCACAAAGGAATTGCGGCGCTGGACGAGGATCAGAATATCGCCCGCGCGAATGGGGCGTCCTCGCGCCGCGAGCGGTTCGCCGCTGTCGAGCCAGCCCCTGATGGTCGTCGCGATGCGCCTTGCGAGCTTCGCGGGCGGCGCCGTCTCGTTCATGTAGTCGAGCGGCGCGTCCCACGCGTCTTCCTCATCCTGCTCGTCTGGCGCCTCGGGCTCCCAGATTTCGACGAGGCCCGCATCGAGTTCGCGGTGCGCGATGTGCATATCGACCGCGCCCGATGCGGTGAGGCCCCGATTGGCGATCTCCTGCGCGAAGACCTTGTCCACGGCCGACAACACTTGCGGGACGGAACGGAAGGAGCGCACGAGACGCACAGGCCACCAGGTGAGTTCGGCCGCCTTCACGCGCGCCTCGAAATGGCGGTGCATCTCGGCGAAGCGCTGCGGGTCGGCGCCCTGAAACGAGAAGATCGACTGCTTCTCGTCGCCCACCGCGAAGATCGTCCGTACACGCCCGCGCGCGCCATGCCCGGACAGGAATTCATCGGTCAGCGCCGCGATCACATCCCATTGCTCGGGGCTCGTGTCCTGCGCCTCATCGACCAGAATGTGATCGATGCCGCCATCGAGCTTGAAGAGAACCCATGCCGCCATCTCGCTCTCATGCAGAAGACGGCGCGCATAGGAAATCAGGTCCTCGTAATCGAGAAGGGCGCGGGCGCGCTTGGCGCGCTCGAAATCGGCGAGGATCGCATCGGCAAGGTGGAAGACGGCCCCTGTCGCCTCCGCGACGCCAACGGCGCGAAGCCGCGCGACGAGCCCTGCGATCCGCTCCTGCTCGCGCTGAAGCGCGGCGGCGACGGACGGGTTCTCCTCGCCGAGTTTATTGGTGATGAGGCGCTTTCTCGGCTCATCCTCGGCGGTGAGGAAGATCGCCTTGTAGGCATCGAGGCGAGCGAGCCGCGCCTGTGGGTCGGCAAGAAAATCGGCCAAGGCCTTCGAGCGGTCGGTATCCGTTTTCGTACCGCGGGCAAGCGTCGCCGCAGCGGCGCGCATTTCCTCTTCGGGCAACGCCGCCATTTCGTGGCGGATGCTCTCGCTCGTCTCATCCACCGCCACGCCGAGCGTCTCGCAGACCGCCCCGATCGCGCCCTCGATACTGCCGAAAGCGGCAATAAGCTTCGCGAGGGCGCGGCGCTCGTCGGTGATCCCTGTCAGAAGATTTCCGAAGGCAAACTCATCGACGCGCTCGACGATGAGTTGCAGCGCGCGGCCGAGCGGCGTGCCGGGCGCCGTGCCCGCGCGACGCAGAACGCCATCGCGCACTTCCATCATCAGATCGGCGGCGCTGCGATCGTCGAGAATGTCGAAATTGGCCGGCACGCCCGCCTCGAGCGGAAAGCGGCCGAGCAGCCGCTCGCAGAAGGCGTGAATGGTCTGGATCTTGAGCCCACCCGGCGTTTCGATGGCGCGGGCGAAGAGCTTGCGGGCGAACGCGATCTTCTCGCCGGAAGGGATCGGCCCTTCGATGCCGGCGATCTCGTAGGCGAGCCTTTCATCCTCCATCACCGCCCAGTCGCCGAGGCGCTGATAGAGGCGGCCGGACATTTCGGCCGCCGCCGCCTTGGTGAAGGTGAGGCAGAGGATGCGGCCGGGATCCGTGCCGGCAAGAAGAAGGCGCGCGACGCGCGTCGTCAGCGCATGGGTCTTGCCGGAGCCCGCATTGGCCGACACCCAGACCGAGGCGGCAGGGTCGGATGCGCGCAACTGCTGTTCGTCGGCAGACGGACGTTTCTTCGTTTCGAGGCGGGAGCCGGATGCGCTCATTCGCCGCCTCCTGCCGCCGACCATTCCTTCACGCGGGCGAGGTGATCGTAATCGCCGAAGCGCGCCTCGAACATCGGGCGCGGCCGCGAGAGATAGGGCGTCGTCTCCAGTTCATACTGCTTCAGGAGCTCGACGAGGTTTTCGTAAATCCGCTCGACGAGATCGTCCGGCTCGAAGCTGCGTTTCTCGCCCGCCTTGTCGCCGCCCGTCAGGCGCAGATAGAGAAGGCGCGAGGTCCGCGCCTCGCCGATTTCGCCGAAGCCGCTTCGCGCCGCCATCGCGGCTTCGAGCGGAAGCTGCGGCGCGAGCCCGCTCTCGACCTGCTGGGCGCTCGGCACGGCGCCGGTCTTGTAGTCAATGATGGCGATGGTGCCGTCATCAAGCTCGTCGATGCGGTCGGCCTTGCCGACGAGGCGCACCGGCCGCGAAAGGCCCGCGATCTCGATCTCGCCGCGCAATTCCGCATGGGCGCGGCGAAGACCCGCGCGATGCTCGCGCTCGAAATCGATGATCCAGCCCGCGATGCGCTTGAAGCGCGGCCACCAGAAAGCGGCGACGCCCGGACGGTCCATCGCATGCGCGAAGGTCGCCTCGCCGATGCGGATGAGTTCTTCCAGCGCGTTTTCGGGAAGCGCCTCCGGATAGGCGCGGACAAAATTCTCGAGCGCCTTGTGGATGATCGTGCCGCGCTCGGCCGCCGCCACATCGGCATCGATCGGATCGAGGATATCGAGCTTCAGCACCTTCTTCGCATAGATCGAATAGGGATCGCGGATGAGCGTCTCGATCTCGGTGACGGAGAAGCGCGCAGGCCGCGCGATGAGCGGCGGCATCGGCCGCGGTTTCGCAATAGGCGCGACAAGCTCCGGCCGGTCGAGTTCGCTCGACCAGCCCGTCCATTGAGGCCGCGACAACGCATCGGCGCGGCCGATGCCGCCGAGAAGGCTCTTCAGCCGCAGGAGCCAGCGCGACGCAACCGTCGGCGCGCCTCCGACCTTGAGCGCCCTTGTGAGCACAACCTCCGCGGCGCTCGCGCCCGATGCGAAGTCATGGGCGGCAAGGCCGATACGCCGCTCGGGCGGCTCTATGGCAAGCTCGGCCCTCATCGGCCGGTTGAGCCACGGATCGATGCCCGCATCCGCAGGCCATGTGCCTTCGTTCAGCCCGCCGAGAATGATGCGGTCGGCATGCTGGAGACGCGCTTCGAGCGGCCCCCAGATGAAGAGGCGCGGATGGCGGCCGAAGCGCGGGCGCAGGACGCGGCCCCCCGCAAGCTCGGCGAAAAGGCGCGGATAGGTTCTGACCTCCACCTCGCCGAGCGCTGGCGCCGCCTCCAGCATCTCGCTCACGAAGCGGAAGGCCCCCTCGCCCTCGTCACCCGACCAGAGGCGCTTGTCGCCACCCTCTCCTCGCGCGGCCGCCAGAGCTTCGGCCGAGACGATATGAGCGCGGACGAGCGCACCGAAAGGCGCGGCTCTGCCGGCGGCCAGATCGGCAAGCGGGGCAACGGCCCGTTCAAGCCGCGCAAGGAGATCTTCAAGACCGGCGAGGTCCCGGTCCGCGCGTCCCCTCGCCTCCAGTTCCGCCTTCGCCTCGCCGAGCGCGGCCCGCAATCCCGCCATGCCGGGCGCGGGGCGCGGCCCGCGCAGCACATGGCGCTCGAACCTGCGAATATCAGCGCGCAGCCGCGCGGGCTCGCCCCCAAGGCCCGCGAGCGGATGCTTGAGGCAGGCAAGAAGCGGCACGGGGGCGAAATCCTCCGCGATCATCTCCGCGACATGAGCAAGAAAACTCATGGGCGGCGTCGCGGCGAGCGGCATGCCGCCCGAATCGTCGATCTCGATCTGCCAGCGGCGAAGCTCGGTCGCGACGCGGCGCGCAAGGCCCCGATCCGGCGTGACGAGCGCCGCCGTCTTTCCCGGCGTCTCCAGCGTTTCGCGCAGCATGAGCGCGATCGCGGTCGCCTCGTCGCGCTCGGTCGCCGCCTCGACCAGCGAAAGGCCGTGAAGCGCGCCATCGGCTTCCCTTTCGAGCGCGGCGAGGTTCGCCCGCCAGAGCGATGTCGTGTCGGCGGGGCGCAGCGCCTCGGAAAGAAGACGCAGGCGCGCCTGCTGCCACGGCGCCGTCTCGCAACCCGGCCAGACGAGCACGTCGCTCCGGTCGGCGCGCATGAGCTGAAGGAGCTTCTTCATGCCGTATTGGGGATGGGATTCGGTGCCCGCGCCGCCGAGCCCGTCCCAGCTCTCCTTGTCGAGCGCGAAATCGAGGCCAGGCAGCACAACGGCGCCGAAAGGAAGCCGCGCGATGACGGAGAGAAGCTCGCCCGTCGCCGGGATCGAACCCGTGGAGCCCGCCGCGATGACCGGTGTTTCGGGCGGCGCGTCGCGCCAGCGCGCGGCCTCCGCCTCCAGCAGCGCATTGCGGCGCGCAACGCCTTCCATCGCGCCAAGGCGGGCAAGCTCCTCCGGCCAGCGCTCGGTCAGCACCTTCAGGAATTCGATGGTGAGCTGCCAATAGGCCGTGAACTCGTCGGGAACGAGACGAGCCAGCGCCCCGAGATCGGCCCGCTCCGTGAGCGCCATGTCGAGAAAGCGGCCGAGATCGGCGGCGAGTGCCAGGGCGCGGCCGGGATCGCGATCCTCGGGCGTGCCCGGAAGATCGAGGATGAGGCGCGCCAGCCGCATCTGCCGCTCGAGCGGCGCGATGGCGGGCGGCAGGCCGAGGCTCGCTTCGGGCGAGGCGCCGACATCGAGCAGCATTTCGTCCTCATCGACATCGCCGAGCGGCCGCAGCACGGGCAGCAGCATCGCCTTGCCGCCACCGGCGCGCAGAAAGGCATCGCCGAGCGCGCGTGCGGCGCGGCGGGTGGGCAGAAGGATGGTGATGTCGGGAAGTTCGACGCGGCGGCCGAGCCGCTGCCCGAGCGTCGGATCGGCGATCAGCGTCCGCGCCAGGGCATCGAGAAACGGCGTGCCGGACGGAATGGAAAATACGCGCGGCGAATCGTGAAGCATAGGCGAGTGTACCCCTGTCCGGGGCGGAAGCCGCAAGCCGAAGATCGGCGCCGCCCAGGCTGTCGCTATAGCTTCCGCATGAACTCCTCGGCGGCGTCGAGGTCCTCGGGCGTTCCCACATGCATCCATGTGCCCGACATGCGCTGGCCGAAAAGCCTGCCCGCCTCGATGAGCCGGTCCCAGATGAGATTGGTCGAGAAGGCGCCATCGGGCCCATCCGCGAAGAGTTGCGGCTTGATCACCTGCACGCCCGCAAACATGAAGGGAACGGTCTCACAAGCACCGCGGCGCGTGAGGCGGCCGAGCCCGTCCATATGGAAGTCGCCGCGTCCGACATAGCCGATGGTCCGGACGGCGTCGGCGATCATCAGGAGCGCGTCCATGCGCTCCGGATCGAAGGCCGAGAGCAGGTCGGGGAGATTGGAACCAAGGCCCTCGACCCAGACGCTGTCCGAATTGAAGGTGACGATGGGGTCTTCGCCCAGCAGGTGAAGCGCCTGCTTCGCGCCGCCGCCCGTATCGAGCAAACGCTCCCGCTCGTCGGAAATGACGATGCGCGGAGAACGCCGCCTGGCGAGATGCGCCTCGACCTCATCGGCGAAGTGATGGACGTTGACGATCGCCTCCTCGATCCCCGCTTCCTCGAGGCGATCGAGCACATGATCGATGAGCGGCACGCCCATGAAGGGAACGAGCGGCTTCGGCAAGGTGTCCGTCAAAGGACGCATGCGTGTGCCCTTGCCAGCCGCCATCACCATTGCACGCTTGATCTTCATACTGGACCCGGGAGGAATTTTCAGAGCGAACCAAGGAGGGTGCCGGACCCGCCGGAGAGCGCCGGCGAGACCCCGAGAACATGGGCATCGAGCCATGCCTTCAGGGGCGCGAGCGCGGGATGGGCGAGATTGCGCCGCAGATATTCCATCGTGCGCGGCATGTGCGCCATGTATTGCGGCTTGCCGTCGCGCTTGAGAAGGCGCGGCCAGAGGCCGATGAGGCGCAGGGCGCGCTCGGCGCCCAGCACGGCATAGGCGGCGCGGAATTCCTCTTCGTCGAAGCCGGCAAGATCGACGCGCGCATGGCCCACATAGCGCGCCAGCATCACTTCCTCGCGCCCCGCAGGTACGTCACGGCGCGCATCCTGCAAGAACGAGACGACGTCATAGGCCCGCGAGCCGATGAGCGCATCCTGAAAGTCGATGAGGCCGACACGCGCTATGCCGGTGCGCGCTCCGAGCCAGATGATGTTGGGCGAGTGGAAGTCGCGCAGAAAGAGCGAGGAGGGCCCGGCATCTATGACGGGACGCAACCCGGACCAGAGCGCGTGATATTCGGCGCGAAGATCGGCGGATGCCTCGCGGCCGAGCACGACCGGAAAATACCAGTCGAGAAGAATGTCGAGTTCGGCGCGGAAGACGCTATCGTCGAAGGAGGGGACGACATGCTCCGTGCCGTCGCCCAGAGGCAGGCGCCGGGGCGCATCTTCCGCCTGCAGAGCGATCAGCGCGTCGATGCCCGCCCGATAGAGTTCGTCGAGCGGCTCACCGCCCGGCCCCCTGCCCGCATCGATGAGCGCGCCATAGGCCGCATCGCCCAGATCCTCGAGGAGCAGCAACCCCGCATCGAGATCGCGGGCATAGATTTCCGGGGCCGAGAGCTTGAGCCGGCGCAGATATTCGCCGATGGCGACGAAGGGGCCGCAATCGACGGCGAGATGCGCGACCTGGCTGTAGGAAAGCTGGCCCGAGGGCAGTGGCACCTCCGGCACGCGCGGCCAGTCCATGAGCACGGCGGCACCTTTCGGTCCGCCGAGCCTCTCGTAGCGGCGCGTCGAGGCGTCGCCCGCAAGCGGCGCGCGTATCGCGTTCCCCCAGCCCGCGGCGTCGAGAAACGCCCTGATCTCCTCTTCGCGCGTCGCCATTCTAGCCCTTCAACCCGTCAAGCCGGCGCGCCCACGACCCATGGCCGACAAGCAGCGCCTCCCGCCCACCGCCTTCTCCCACAATGCGGATATCGATGTCGAGGCGATCCTTGGGCAGCCGCCCGAGCTTTTCGGGCCACTCGACCAGCACGACGCCTTCGTCGAGCGCGTCCATGAGGCCGAGCTCGGCAGCATCCTCCGGCCGCTCGAGCCGGTAGAGATCGACATGGGTGAGGAGGAGGTCAGGCGTCTCATAGGTCTGGACGAGGGTGAAGGTCGGGCTCGGCACATCCTCATGAAGCCCGTGCCCGGCCAGCCGGGCCTCGATCAGCGCGCGGGCGAGCGCGGACTTGCCGGCGCCGAGGCCACCTGTCAGCGCGATGAAATCGCCGATCCGAACGAGGGAAGCGAGCCTCGCGCCGAGCGCGCGCGTCGCCGCTTCGTCGGGAAGCGCGATCTGGCGTTGCGCGGTCGGGACCGGGGTAGCGCGTTCGGACATGGGGCGCATAGGAGGAAATGCGGTGCGACTTGTCAATTTCGTTGATCCGGCGCCGATCGCAGTTAAAGCGCTGGTAACCGGCCAATGGCACTCTCGGGGCGACGGGAAGACGGGACTCATGCCTTATACAGCTTCGACTTCACGCCTGCGCGCCGGGACCGAGATCGACCCCCAGAGGCTCGATCATCCGGTGCTCTCGGCGGTCAAGGCCTATTGGGACGAAAGGCGCGGGACAAGGCTCATGCCCTCGCGGGCAGAAATCGACCCCGTCGCGCTCAAGGAGCATCTGGGCTGGATCCTGATGCTCGACGTGCTCGAGGATTGCAGCGACTTCCGTTTCCGCCTCATCGGCACGAAGGTCACCCACTATTTCTTCACCGACGCGACCGGCCAGACGATCACCGAAGCCTTCGACCGCTTCGGCCCGGCCGCTGTCAATGGCGTGCTCGCCGTTCACCGCAAGACGGCGCGCGACCGCGTGCCCGTCAGAGCCTTCGGCGATGCGGGCTGGCTCGGACAGCGCTATTACGAGTTCGACGCCATCTACCTGCCGCTTTCAGACGACGGTGTTACCGCCAACAAGATCCTCAGCGTCTTCACCTTCGATCACAAGCGCGTCGCGGCCAAACGCGACAGCGCGCTCTAGCCGGAGCCCGGTCCGGCGCAGCAGCGCCAGCCGTTCGGTATTTTCAAACAATGTGGATATAGAAGTTGACGCCAGCGTCACTTTTATGGCGTGCTCTGCCGATCATTTCAGCCGGGCCGGGTTCCGCCGCCACGTGCAATCGCAAGCGGTGACGGCGGGAGCGCGGTTCTATAAAAGGCGGAATGCGCCCTGCGGGACGCGAGGCGACGAGGGAGAGCGGGAGGACGGGTTTTGAGTACGAACAGCGACAAGGGCGGGGTCATCATCATCGGCGCGGGCCAGGCAGCGGCACAGGCGGTCATGAGCCTGCGGGCCGAGGGCCATGAGGGCCCGATCCGCATGATCGGCGACGAGCAGGAACCTCCCTATCAGCGGCCGCCGCTCTCCAAGAAGTTTCTCGCCGGCGAGATCGGCTTCGACCGGGTGGAACTGAAGCCCGCCAGCTTCTATGCCGACAACCATTGCGACCTCGTTCTCGGCTGCCATGTGACCGCAATCGAACGCGGCAGCAAGACCGTGCGCACGAGCGACGGACGCGAGTTCGGCTATGACAGGCTCCTTATCGCCACGGGCAGCCGGGTGCGCGAGATCAATGTTCCGGGCTTCGATCTGGAAGGCGTGCACTATCTGCGGACGGTCGGGGATGTGAAGGAACTCCAGGCCCATTTCCGCGAAGGCGCGCGTCTCGTCGTGGTGGGCGGCGGATATATCGGGCTCGAGGTCGCCGCGGTCGCGAAGAAGCACGGTCTCGATGTCACCGTGCTCGAAACCGCCGACCGGGTGATGGCCCGGGTCGTCGATCCGATCGTGTCGCGCTTCTATGAGCGCATCCACAAGGAAGAAGGCGTGAAGATCCGCGTCGGCGTCACCGTCGCGGGCTTCGAGGGCGAGGGCGGAAGGCTCACGCGCGTCGTCTCCGGCGAGGGCGAGAGCTTTGCGTGCGACTTCGCTGTCGTCGGCATCGGCATCCTTCCCAATGTGGAGCTTGCGGCCGAGGCGGAACTTGCGGTCGAGAACGGCATCACGGTCGACGAGTTCGGCCGCACGAGCGATCCCGACATTTTCGCGGCGGGCGACTGTACAAACCATCCGAACGGCATTTACGGCCGCAGGCTGCGCCTCGAAAGCGTTCACAACGCCATCGAGCAGGCCAAGACCGCGGCGGCGGCCATTGCCGGCAAGCAGAAGCCTTACAATCAGGTGCCGTGGTTCTGGTCCGACCAGTACGATCTCAAATTGCAGATCGCGGGGCTTTCTACCGGCTACACGCAGGCGGTGGTGCGCGGCGATCCCGAGCATGGCCGCAGCTTCGCGGTGTTCTATCTCAGGGACGGCGTTCTCATCGCCGTCGATGCGGTCAACCGCGCGCCTGAATTCATGATGTCCAAGATGCTGATCGCGCGCCATGCGAAGCTCGATCCGGCAAGGCTCAGCGACGAAAGTATCTCGATGAAGGAAATCGAGAACGCCTGACGCGTTTTCGTAACGTAATCTGCCCAGGCAGGAAATCGCGACCAAGAAGGACCGCGAGAACATAAGAAGGAGACGGGAGAGGATGGCAAAGATCACCTATATCGAGCACAACGGGAAGGAACATACGGTCGAGGTCGCGGACGGGCTGACGCTGATGGAAGGCGCGATGCGCAATTCCGTGCCCGGCATCGACGCCGATTGCGGCGGCGCCTGCGCCTGCGCGACCTGCATGGTCTATGTGCCGGAGGAATGGTTCTCGAAGCTCGAGCCTGCGGAGCCCATGGAAGAGACGATGCTCGATTTCTGCGACCGCCGCGAAGACAATTCGCGCCTGTCCTGCCAGCTCAAGGTCTCGCCCGCGCTCGACGGCATCCGCGTGAAGATGCCGGAAAGCCAGCACTGACCGCTTGCGACTGACGAGATCAACTCATGCCTTGAGGCGCGGAACGCCCTCAAGGCATGAGTGTTTTCAATCGGCCGCCCTGGCGAATTTCGCCGAATGCGGCGTCAGATCGTGATTCTTCAGCGGCAATTCGCGAATGCGTTTGCCGGTAGCGGCAAAGACGGCGTTCGATACGGCGGCTGCGATGGGCGGTGTCGCGGGCTCGCCAAGCCCGCCGAGCGGGGCCCCGCTCTCGATGATGTGGACCTCGATCGCAGGCGTCCCGGCCAGCCGCACCATCTCATAGTCGCCGAAATTCGACTGGGTGACGGCCCCCTTCTCGATCGAAATCTCGCCAAAGAGCGCCGCCGTGAGGCCGAAGATGATGCCGGACTCGGTCTGGGCCTCGATCGTGTCGGGGTTGATCGCCTCGCCGCAATCGACGGCGGCGACGACGCGATGAACCTTCAGTTCGCCTGACGGGCTGACGGAAATTTCCGCAACCTCCGCGACAATCGACTGGAAGGATTCCTGGATGGCGATGCCGCGCGCATGACCTGCGGGCAGCGGCTTCCCCCAGCCCGCCTTCTCCGCCGCCAGCTCCAGCGCTGCAAGGTGGCGGGGCCTGTCCTTCAGCAGAGCGCGGCGGAACTCGAACGGGTCCTTGCCCGCTTCATGCGCAAGCTCATCGACGAAGCTCTCCGTGAAGAAAGTGTGCTGCGAGTGAGCGACCGAGCGCCAGGCGCCGAAGGGCACATGGGTCGGGCTTTCGACATAGCGGATGGACTGGTTCGGCACGGCATAGGGAATATGGGCCGCCTCGGCGGGCTCATTCTTGCCGATATAGCGATTGGACCATGCGACCGGATTTCCGCCCGCATCGAGCGCGGCGCGGAAGACCGAGGTGACGGCGGGGCGGTAGCAATCGTGCTGGATGTCGACCTCGCGCGTCCAGACGAGCTTCACCGGCGCGTCGACGCTGCGCGCGGCGGCGACGGCTTGCGCGACAAAATCGAGCGTCTGCGAGCCGCGACGACCGAAGCCGCCGCCGAGATACTGGCAGTGCAGCGTCACATCCTCGACGCCGATATCGAGAAGCCCGGCGACATAGGCCGCGGTGCCGAGCGCATCCTGCGTGCCGACCCAGACTTCGGCCTTTCCGGGCCTCACCCAGACCGTGCAGTTCATCGGCTCCATGCAGGCATGGGCGAGATAGGGCACGCGATAGCTTGCCTCGACGAGCCTGCCCGCGCCCTTGAGCGCCGTGTCCGCATCGCCCAGCTCGACATCCTTCGTGCCCTTGTTCGCGGCGAGATCCTTGTCATATTGCGCGTAGATCGTCGCCGAGGAGCGCGCGTCATTGCCCTTCGCGTCGAACTTCACCTCGAGAAGCTCCGCCGCCTCCTTCGCACGCCAGAAGCTGTCGGCGATGACAGCGACGCCGCCCGGAACCGCCACGACCTTCCTCACGCCGCGACGCCCCATCACCTTGTCCGCATCGAAGCTCAGCACATCGCTTCCGAAGACGGGAGCGGGCTTCACGGCGGCGTAAAGCATGCCGGGGCGGCGAATGTCGATGCCGAAGCGCGCCGAGCCATCCACCTTGGCGGGAATGTCCACGCGCGGAATGCGCTTGCCGACGATGGTGTAATCAGCCTTCGCCTTGAGCACGGGATTTCTGGGCGGCGAGAGTTCGGCCGCTTCCTCCGCAAGCTCGCCGAAGGTCGCGGACCTGCCCGATGGCTTGTGGCTCACCACGCTCATGGCCGCCACACATTCCGCAGACGGAACGCCCCAGCGCCGGGCGGCGGCGCGGACCAGCATGTCCTTCGCCGCTGCGCCCGCGACGCGCATGCCGTAATGTCCGGTGAAGCGCACCGATGTCGAGCCGCCGGTGATCTGCAAATTCATGTGCTCGGCGATCTTGAGCATGGCGAAATCCTCGATGCCCGTAAGCGCCGAGGGCACCGAAATGCCATGCGTGAGATAACCCTTGGCGAGCCCATCATTGGCGAAGGCGGTCTCGGCTGGCGCCTGCACGGAGCGCACGCGCGACCAGTCGGCCTCCATCTCCTCCGCCGCCATCATGGGGAGCGAGGTGTGGACGCCCTGCCCCATCTCTGAATGGGGAACATAGACGGTGACGAAGTTGTCGGGCGAAATCTTGATCCAGGTGGTCAGCATGCGCTCCTTGCCGCCGGCAACGGAGCGGCCGGCCAGCGCCCGGCGCGACGGGGCCGCGAAGGCGTAGCCCAGAAGCAGGCCGCCGCCCGCAAGGCCGCCTGCGACGATCAACTGACGGCGGGTCGGTCTGGTGATGCTCATGGCGTTTCTCCCGCTCAGGCGTTTGCCAGCGAATGAATCGCGGCGCGCACTCTCGGATAGGTGCCGCAGCGGCAGATATTGGTGATCGCCGCGTCGATCTCGGCATCCGAGGGCCTGGGCTTTTCCTTCAGAAGCGCGGTGACGGCCATGATCATGCCGGACTGGCAGTAGCCGCATTGCGGCACCTGTTCCGCGATCCAGGCCGCCTGAACGGGGGCGAGGCCACCCTTGGCGCCTGCGGCTTCCGCAAGGCCCTCGATGGTGACGATCTCCTTGCCTTCCACTGCAATGAGCGGCGTCACGCAGGAACGCACGGCCTCGCCATCGACATGCACCGTGCAGGCGCCGCATGAGGCGACGCCGCAGCCGAATTTCGTGCCGGTGAGGCCGATCTCGTCGCGCAGCACCCAGAGGAGCGGCATCTCGAATTCGACATCGAGCACATGCTGGACGCCGTTGACCTTGATGGTGATCGACATGGGTTCCTCCCTTTCCCGCCCGCAGCGACCCGGACGGAGCGGCCTCGGTCATTCTACACCCGGGACATGGCGGGCTCATAACAGGGGAGCGGGCCTGACGAGCGGGCGATGCGTTCGCGATGAACGACTGACCGTATTTATCATTTCGGTCATTGTCGGGAAAGAGCGCCGCGCGCAGGGAATGCCGCAAAGACAACTCACACAGTGGCGCGAAAGCGCGGGCCTCACGCCCAATCGACACTTTGAAAACAAGCCATGTCAGATTAAATTTCATGTAGCGGCCGGAACGGTCGGCCTGCTTTCCGGGAGTTGGGTCATTCCATGACGATTGAACATTTCGACGTGCTGGTGGTAGGCGCGGGCATTTCGGGCATCGGCGCCGGATACCACTTGCAGAAGAACTGCCCCAACAGGAGCTATGTGATCCTTGAAGGCCGCGAGCGCATGGGCGGCACATGGGACCTTTTCCGCTATCCCGGCATCCGCTCGGATTCCGACATGTACACGCTCGGCTATTCCTTCCGGCCGTGGAAGGAAGCCAAGGCCATCGCCGACGGCCCGTCGATCCTCAATTACCTGCAGGAGACGGCGAAGGAATACGGCATCGACCGCAAGATCCGTTACGGCCATATGGTCAGACGCGCCTCCTGGTCGACCGAGAACGCCTGCTGGACGGTCGAGGTCGAGCGCGGCCCGGAGAAGGAGCCCGTGCGCTTCACCTGCAATTTCCTCTTCATGTGCAGCGGCTATTACAACTACGCCGAAGGCTATACGCCTGATTTTCAGGGTACGGAGCGTTTCAGGGGCCGCATCGTCCACCCGCAGAAATGGACCGACGACATCGACTATGCGGGCAAGCGCGTGGTGGTGATCGGCAGCGGCGCGACCGCCGTGACGCTGGTGCCGGAAATGGCGAAGAAGGCCGCCCATGTCACCATGCTTCAGCGCTCGCCGACCTATGTCGTCGCCCGCCCGGCCGAGGACGGCTTTGCGAACTGGCTGCGCCGCCATCTCCCAGCCATGACCGCCTATCACCTCACGCGCTGGAAGAACGTGCTCTTCGGCATGTATTTCTACCGGCTCTGCCGCCGCAAGCCGGAAGCGGCCAGGAAGTTCATCCTCAATGGCGTGCGCGCGCAGCTCGGGCCGGATTTCGACATCGACACGCATTTCACGCCCACTTACAACCCCTGGGATCAGCGCCTCTGCCTGGTGCCGAACGGCGATCTCTTCGAGGCGCTGAAGGCGAAGCGCGCCTCCGTCGTCACCGACCATATCGACACATTCACCGAGACGGGCATCCGGCTCAAATCGGGCAAGGAAATCGAAGCCGATCTCGTCGTCACCGCGACGGGGCTCAATCTCCAGGTGCTGGGCGATCTCAAGATCACGGTCGACGGCAAGGATGTCGATTTCTCGAAGACGCTCAACTACAAGGGCATGATGTATAGCGACGTGCCGAACCTCGCCTCGGCCTTCGGCTATACGAACGCCTCGTGGACGCTGAAATGCGACCTCACCTGCGAATATGTCTGCCGGCTCCTCAATCACATGGAGCGGACCGGACTTCGCCAGTGCACGCCGCGCCGCAACGATCCCGACATCGCCGAAGAGCCGTGGATCGATTTCTCGTCCGGCTATGTCCAGCGCTCGCTCGACAAGTTTCCCAAGCAGGGCTCCAAGAAGCCGTGGAAGCTCTATCAGAACTACGCGCTCGACATCATGAGCCTCAGGCTGGGCAATGTTGAGGACGGGGTGATGGCCTTCACCAATCCGGAGCCCCGGAAAGGCGAGATGGAGAGGCTCGCGAGCTGAAGGCGAGACCGATACCTGCAAGACCGAACCCGGCCGGGAGAGCCCCGCGCCGGGTTTCCTTTTTCATGCGCCCGACGAGCCCCGACCTTCTTGCGGCAGGTTAACGCGGAAGGGATCGCGCTTAAGTCCGCCTTCACCTTTGCTTACCAAGATCGCCCGCATCACTCGAATTCACGAGGCAGTGCATGACGAAGTTGCAGATCCGGCCAACGGGTCGCGAGAGCCCGTTCAGAGACGACGAGATGATCGTCAGCAAGACGGACCTCAAGGGCCGCATCACCTACGCCAACGAAGTTTTCGAGCGCGTCTCGGGATATTCGATGAAGGAGCTGATCGGCCAGCCGCACAGCATCGTACGGCACCCCGACATGCCGCGCTGCGTCTTCAAGCTCCTTTGGGACACGATCGAGGCCAAGGGCGAAATCTTCGCCTATGTGCTCAACATGCCAAGAATGGCGACCATTACTGGGTGCTGGCCTGCGTGACGCCGACCCTCGACGCGCAGGGCAACATCATCGGCTACCACTCAAACCGCCGCAGGCCGAGCCGCGAGAAGCTGGAAAAGATCATTCCACTCTATCGCGCGCTGCTGGCGGAGGAGAACCGGGCCGCCAACCGCAAGGACGGCATGCACAACGCATTCCGGCAACTGACCAGCGATCTCCAGAAGAGGGGCGTAGCGTATGATGAATTTGTCCTCACTCTCTAAGGCGAGCCTGTTCGCCTCAGCCGGCGCCGTCATCCTCGCCGTCTCCCTGCTGCCGCTGGGCCTTGGCGGCGCGGTGACGCTTTCGGCGCAGGCGCTCGCGCTCAGCCTGATCGCGGGCGCGGTCTTCTACATGCGCCGGCTCGCAGGCGTGCTGCGCCGCGCCGCCGGCGTCTGCACAGCGGCAGCCAAGGGCGATCTCGAAGCGCGCATCTTCGAGCTTCCCGAGCCCGGTTCCGTCGGCGAAATGCAGCGCGGCATCAACAATATGCTCGATGTGTCGGACGCCTTCGTGCGCGAGGCGACGAGCACGGCCGACTATGTGAGCCGCGGCCTCTTCTACCGCGAAGTGCTGCTCAACGGCCTTCCCGGCTCGTTCGCGAACGCATCCCGCGCGCTCAACGCCTCGACCGCCATGATGGCGGGCAAGGTGCGGGAGTTCGCCACCTTCGCCGATACTTTCGAGGCGAATGTCGGCCGCGTGGCCGACAGCGTGTCCGCCGCCGCGGTGCAGATGCGCAGCGGCGCCGAAACCATGTCGCTCAACGCCCAGCAGACCAGCGAACAGGCCATGGCCGCCGTGGCGGCGACGGAGGAAGCCTCGACCAACGTCCAGACGGTTGCGGCCGCCACCGAACAGCTCTCAAGTTCGGTCGGAGAGATCGGCCAGCGCGTCGTCCAGTCGAGCACCATCGCTCAGTCGGCAGTCGAAAAGGCGGAACGGACCAACGCCATCGTGCAGAGCCTTTTCGACGCCGCGCAAAGGGTCGGCGATGTCGTGACGCTCATTCACGACATTGCGGAGCAGACGAACCTTCTCGCCCTCAACGCAACGATCGAGGCGGCGCGTGCGGGCGAGGCCGGCAAGGGCTTCGCGGTCGTCGCCAATGAGGTGAAGAGCCTCGCCTCGCAAACGACGAAGGCGACGACGGAAATCGCCGAACAGATCGGCACGATCCAGAACGTGACCAATGAGGCGGTGGGCGCCATCGAGGATATCGGCTCCACCATTCGCGAGATCAACGGCATCGCCACCATGATCGCGAGCGCGGTCGAGGAACAGTCGGCGGCGACGCAGGAAATCGCGAGAAACGTGCAGCAGGCCGCCGCGGGAACGGAAGTCGTCTCAACCAATATCTGCACGGTGCGCGAAGCTGCGGCGGATACGGGCCGGGTGTCGGAAGACGTCTTCAGCGCCGCGTCCGATCTCACCGCGCAGGCTCAGCGGTTGCAGAGCGAGGTCGCAAGCTTCATGGAAAAGGCGCGCGCCGCCTGATCGCTGCCACCTGATCGCTGAAGGGCGTTCCGCGAAAGCGGACGCCCTCCGGCCCGCCTCAGGCGCCCTCCTCGTAGCCGACCATGATGGCGGGCTCGACGGCGTCGTCGGGCGCGGCCGCCGAGGCAACGCGCACCGGCAGGTGGCAGGTGACGCGCGTGCCCACATCGGGCGCGGATTCGAGCGTCACCCAGCCGCCATGCAGCTCGACAAAGGAACGCACGAGCGAAAGGCCGAGGCCCGCGCCGCGGCGCCGGTCGGTGCCCGCGCGCGCCTCGAAACGATCGAAGACGGTTGCCTGAAACTCCGGCTTGATGCCGATGCCGGTGTCGGCGACATAAAGCTGGACGGCGTTTTCGAGCCGCTTCGCGCCGACGGTGATGGTGTCGCCCGGACGCGTGAAGGCGAGCGCGTTGGACAGCAGATTGATCATGATCTGCTTGATGCGCTTCTCATCGGCGCGGATCTGGCCGAGGCCCTCCGGACATTCGACCTTGAGCACGACCCTGTTCTTCTGCGCGGGGCGCTGGGCGAAGTCTTCGGCGGCGAAGACCACTTCGGAAATCTCGACATCCGAGAGGTCGAGCGTCATGGCGCCAGCCTCTATCACCGCGAGATCGAGAATATCGTTCACGACATCGAGAAGCGTCTCGGAGGATTCGAGAATGCCTTGCGTATATTCGTGCTGCTTCGGATTGAGGTCGCCGAACATCTCGGCTTCGAGGATTTCGCCGAAGCCGAGAATATTGGTGAGCGGCGTCCTGAGCTGGTAGGAGACGTGGCTGATGAATTCGGACTTGAGGCGGTCGGCGGTCTCGAGCGCATCGTTCCGCTCGCGCAGCGCCAGCTCCATCTTGATGGAATCCGTCACATCGACATAGGTGAGAAGGCTCGCCCCGTCGGGAAGCGGCACGACGGCATAGTCGATCACGGTGTCGTCCGGGCGGTTGAGCCTGCCGGTCGCTGGCGAGCGCACGCCCGAGGCCATGGTGATGCGGCCCTTGAGGCTTTCCACCTCGGCGTCGCTCGCAAAGAGCGGGCGGCTCGCCGCCAGCACCTCGTTCACATGCGGTTCGCCGCCGAGCACGTCGCCGGCGAGCGACCAGATGCGCGCGAAAGCCGGGTTCCAGAGTTTCAGGCGGCCATCCGAGCCGAACACGGCGACGCCTTCATAGAGGTGATCGATCGTCTCGCGCTGAACGCGGGCGAGCGTGTTGTAGGAGCTTTCGAGATTGAGCTGCTCGGTGACGTTCTCATAGAGATAGATCACGCCGCCGAACGGATGAGCCTGCCCCAGAACCTTGATCGTGCGGCCATCAGGCAGGTGCCAATATTCCTCGATCGGATCGGGCGACGTGTATAGCTCCATGCGGGCCTGCTTCCAGGCCTGGAAGTTCGCCTGTTCGGGCAGGCGCCGCAGCACGCGAAGCTCGTCGAGCATTTCGCCATCGCTCGGCTCCGCATCGAGCCATTGCGGATCGAGCCCCCAAAGCTGCTCGAAGGCACGGTTGCGGAAGCGGAGGCGCTTGTCCGGTCCACAGATCGCGACGGCCGTCTTCACCCGGTCGAGCGTCGCGGCATGGCTCTCTATATGGCGGCGAAGCTCCGCCTCGGCATGATCGAGCGCGGAGACGTCGATCGCGACGCCAGCCAATCCGTCTTTCACCCGCCGCTCGAAAACCTCGATGGCGCGGCGCTCGCCCGCCATGATCGCATGCGTGCGTTCATCCGCCCGGTCGCGATCGAAGAGGCGGCGGCGAAGTCTTCCAAGCACGTCCTCGCCGAGAAGCTCGAGCCCGCGCTCCACCGCATCCTCGGGCGAGGCCGCATCGACGGCGCGGGCATAGGCATCGTTCACCCAGAGGAGCTTTCCCTCCTCGTCGCGGCGCCAGGCGGGGAAAGGCGCCGTCATCAACTGTTCCTCGAAGCGCGCGCGCGCGGCGTCGGCCTGGCGCAGCCTCTCCATGAGGCGGCTCACCTCCGCGCGCTCGCCGGTCACGTCGCGCAGCCAGAGCACGGCGAGAGCGCCGGCCGGCCGGCCCTCCGCCTCGAAGGTGCGCCCATCGAGCGATTGCACATGAAGCGAAAAGCGCGCGCCGCGCGTTCGCAGGCGCTGCACGGCGGTGTTGAGGCGGCCCGCATTTTCCGGCTCGAGCCGCGAGAGCAGATAGGCGAAATCGAGATCGCCCGAGGCGGGATCGACCAGCGTCGCGGTCGAGCCGACGATGCGGGGCCGCGACTGGAAGGTGCCGGGCGCGGCACGAAGGCTCTCCGGCGTCCAGATGAAGACGGCATCGGGCTCGGCGGCGAGGATCGATTCAGCCGAATGAAGCCGCGCCTCGAGGCTCGCCAGTTCCTCCTCGCGCGCGAGCGCCACGCGGCGCGCGATGCGTGCGGAACGCTGGCCCATGAAAGCGGCAGCCGCGCCGACGATCGCGATGCCGACGGCGGCGAGAAGGGAGAGGCTGACGCTCGGCTCGGCGGCGGCAACGGGCGGCACGCCGAGAGCGCCGAGCGCCTTGGGCAGACCCTGCTGGAGATTGCCGGGCAATTCCGCGGCCGCGCGCGCTGCGGAGAGAGGCACGAGCGCGGCGAGGCCCGCGACGCTCGCAAGCCTGACGCTCCGATCGCTGCGCTTTCCCGCCGGCGGCGTCGCTTTCGTCTTCATGTTCCCCATTCGATGCGATTCGCACCGTCACACAGCCCCGAGGACAGCGATACTACAGCCCTGAGGTGCCGCGACAAAGCGCCGGGAGGAGAGCCGCCACCCGGCAGGGCGGCGGCTCGGGGAAACGATCAGTAGCGGTAGTGTTCCGGCTTGAAGGGGCCCGTATCCTCGACGCCGATATAGGCCGCCTGCTTCGGCGTGAGCTTGGTGAGCTTCACGCCGATTTTCTCCAGATGGAGCGCCGCGACCTTTTCGTCGAGCTTCTTCGGCAGGGTGTAGACCTTCTTCTCATACTGGCCGGGCTTCGTCCAAAGCTCGATCTGGGCAAGCGTCTGGTTGGTGAAGGAGGCCGACATGACGAAGCTCGGATGGCCGGTGGCGCAGCCGAGATTCACGAGGCGGCCTTCCGCCAGCAGAATGATGCGGTTGCCGCCCGGGAACTCGATCTCGTCGACCTGCGGCTTCACATTGTGCCACTTGAAGTTCCTGAGTGCGCCGACCTGAATCTCGCTGTCGAAATGGCCGATATTGCAGACGATGGCGCGGTCCTTCATGGCGCGCATGTGATCGACGGTGATGACGTCCACATTGCCCGTCGTCGTCACGAAGATGTCGCCACGCGGCGCGGCGTCCTCCATCGTCGTGACTTCATAGCCTTCCATCGCCGCCTGAAGCGCGCAGATCGGATCGATTTCGGTGACGATGACGCGCGCGCCCGCATTGCGCAGCGAGGCGGCCGACCCCTTGCCCACGTCGCCGAAGCCGGCGACGACGCCGACCTTGCCCGCCATCATCACGTCGGTCGCGCGGCGGATGCCGTCGACGAGCGATTCGCGGCAGCCATAGAGATTGTCGAATTTCGACTTGGTCACGCTGTCATTGACGTTGATCGCGGGCCAGAGAAGCGTGCCCTTCTTCTGCATCTCGTAGAGGCGATGGACGCCAGTGGTCGTTTCTTCCGTCACGCCGCGAACGCTGCGCGCAACCTCGCCATACCAGCCCTGCTTGTGCTTCAGGCGACGCTTGATCGCGGCATAAAGGATTTCCTCTTCCTCGTTCGAGGCGGTGTCGAGGAAGGCCGTGTCGCCCTGCTCGGCGCGCAGGCCCAGATGGATGAGCAGCGTCGCGTCGCCGCCATCGTCGAGGATCATGTTGGGCGTGCCGCCATCGGCCCATTCGAAGATGCGGTGCGTGTATTCCCAGTAATCCTCGAGGCTCTCGCCCTTCACGGCGAAAACCGGCGTGCCCGAGGCGGCGATCGCGGCGGCGGCGTGATCCTGGGTCGAGTAGATGTTGCAGGAGGCCCAGCGCACATCGGCACCGAGCGCCTTCAGCGTCTCGATCAGCACCGCGGTCTGGATCGTCATGTGGAGAGAGCCGGCGACGCGCGCACCCTTGAGGGGCTGCGACTTGCCGAATTCGGCGCGGGTCGCCATGAGGCCGGGCATTTCCGTCTCGGCGATATCGATTTCCTTGCGGCCCCAATCGGCGAGGTTGATATCCTTGACGACGTAGTCCTTGCTCATGGGGGCTCCTTCGGGAATGCCAATGACAGCGGGCGCATATGGGCGCCATTCTGGATTGTCGGCCTTATAACAGGGGCGCGGCAGTCCGACAAGAATCACATAAAGAAATGTTTATGTCTTTGTTTTCGGCGGACGGGGCGCCGGATCAGTCCCGTTCGCCGAAGCCGTCCGAGACCAGGGCTTCCAGCGCATCGAGGGCGGGCTCGGCGTCGGGGCCTTCGGCCTCGATCAGGATGCAGCAGCCGGGGGCGGCCGCCAGCATCATCAGGCCCATGATCGAGGTGCCCGAGACGGTATGGCCGTCCTTCGACACCTTGATGCGCGCATCGTATTTCTCCGCACACTGAACGAATTTCGCCGAGGCGCGAGCATGAAGCCCGCGGCTGTTGACGATATTCAGAAGCCGGTTATGCGGACGGGTCGTATCGTCCATTCAATGACCATCCATCGGCTCAGGCCCCATCGCCCGCGAGAACGCGGCTGGCGATGGAGATGTATTTACGTCCCGATTCCTGCGCGAGGTCGACCGCCTCGCCGAGGCTCGCCTGATCGCGGATGCTGGCCAGCTTGATGAGCATGGGCAGATTGACGCCCGCAATCACTTCGACCCTGGCCTTGTCCATCACCGAAATGGCGAGGTTCGAGGGCGTGCCGCCGAACATGTCGGTGAGAAGAATGACGCCGTCGCCCGAATCCGATGTCGCCACGGCCTCGAGGATATCGCGGCGGCGCTGCTCCATATCATCGTCGGGCCCGATACAGATCGCCGCCACCTGCGGCTGAGGCCCCACGACATGTTCCATGGCCGCGACGAATTGGCTGGCCAGAGCGCCATGCGTTACCAGTACTAGTCCGATCATCAAAAGCCCTCTTCGCCGCTCCAGTCCGAACTGCAGGCTGGATCGCCGGCCGTGCCCCTGCGGAGGCGCGTATCGTGCCTCCAATCGTGCTCAAAAGACAAGCATGCAGGGGTCGCCATAACAACGCCTTCAGATACTGCCTCCGCCAAGGCACCCGTCATCGCCGGGAAAGCCCTGGGCGGGGATTTTTTCAAGCGCGAGACGTACCTTCTCGGCGGCCGTCAGGTCAAATGCATGCAGCGCGAGAAGCGGCAATTCGACCTCCGCCAAGGTGGCGGAGCGCGGCTCGGGCAGGCGCGGCACCTCGTCGCGCCGGACGAGATCGACCACGAGCGCAACCTCGGCGCGAACCGCATGAGGCAAACGCAAAAGCCCGAGGCCCCTGAGTTCCAGAAGCCCGGCCAGCGCCGCCGCGGGCGAGGCCAGAAGCCGCCCTTCCTCGACGGAAAGCCCGACCTGATCGTCGGCGACGAGAAGCGCGCTCGCCCCCTCGCCGCGGATCAGGCGGAAGGCGAGATCCGACTTGCCCGAGCCCGAGGGTCCGCGGAGGAGAACGGCGCGCGCGCCGACGAGAACGCAAGTGCCGTGAACGAAAAGGAGCGCAGACATTTCCGCTCTTTCAGTTGGCGGGTATCGGCAATTCGACCACGAAGCGGGCGCCGAGAACTTGGCCTTCAGGCCTGTCGCCCTCATGCCGGTTTTCGGCACGGATGGTGCCGCGATGAGCCTCGACGATCTGCTTGGAGATCGCAAGTCCGAGGCCGGAATGCTGGCCGAAACTGTCCGGGCGGTCGGTATGGAAGCGATCGAAGATGCGCTCGAAATTCTCGGGCGGGATGCCGGGCCCCTCGTCCTCGACCTGAATGACGATGCGGCCGGGCGCCCGCCGCGCGGAAACGTGAACCGTTCCGCTTTCCGGACTGAAGGTGAGCGCATTGTCGATGAGGTTGCGCACCACCTGTCCGAGCCGCATGTCGAAGCCCTTGACGATGAACCCCGTGCGGCCATGCGGGCCCGGATCGATGTCGAGCTTCACATGGGCGGAGCCGGTGACGCCGGTTTCGGTGAAGAGATCGCAGACGGTTTCGAGCAGCGTCGCGATATTCACGTCGTCCATTTCCTCGCGCGAAAGCTCCGCATCAAGGCGCGAGGCGTTGGAAATGTCGCTGATGAGCCGGTCGATGCGCCTGACATCATCCTGGATGATCTGCATGAGCCGCGCCTTGGCCGCTTCATCCCTGGCGAGCGTGAAGGTCTCGATGGCGCTTCGGAGCGAGGTGAGCGGGTTCTTGAGCTCGTGTGCGACATCGGCGGCGAAGCTCTCGATCGCGTCGATGCGGCTGTAAAGCGCGTTCGTCATGTCGCGCAGCGCGCCTGACAATTCGCCGATCTCGTCGCGCCGCGCGGTGAAGTCCGGAATCTGCGCGCGCCGCGTCTTGCCCCGGCGGACGATTTCGGCCGATTCGGCAAGCCGGCGCACCGGCTCGGCGATGGTGCCCGCAAGCACGACCGAAAGCAGGATCGTCACGCCCAGCACGACGAGAAAGACCTGCACGATGGCGAAGCGTTCCGCCCGGACGATGCGGTCGATATCGCCACCGCGCGTCGACAGCATGAGCGCGCCGAGCACGGCGCGATAACGCTGGATCGGCACGGCGACGGAAACGATGAGCTCGCCGCGATCGTTGATGCGCTCCATGCTCGAGGGCAGGCCGCCCAGCGCCCGCGTGACTTCGCTGTAGATGGAGCCGTTCTGGCTGCCCGCCTCCTTGTAGCGCTCGAGGTCGCGGCCGGGGAGCAGCATGAGCAGGCGGTCGCGAAGCCGCCCGATGGGTCCTTCCGATTCCGTGCCCGCGGGCGGCGGCAGTTCGAAGGCGACGATCTGGCCGGATGCGGTGAGCTGGCGCGAATCGAGGATGAGCCAGCCATCCTTGTCATACAGGCGGGCGCGCGTCTGCGTCGGCAGGACGAGCCGGCGCAGAATGGGGGCGGCATTTTCGGGAATGATCGGCAGGTTGCGATCGGCCGTTTCGTCATCCATGTCGCCGCGCGGGCGAATATCGAGAGGCTTGCCCCGGCGGCGCTCCATCTGGTCGAAGACCGGCGCGGTCTCGCTCGACGTCGCGCTTTCGGCTATGGCGCCTGCGATGATCTCGGCCTGGGTCAGAAGGCTCTGGCGGCGCGCATCGATCAGCCCCTCGCGGAACTGGTTGAGATAGAGAATGCCGCCGAGCATGATGAAGAGCGCGACGACATTGAAGACGACGATGCGGCGCGTGAGGCTCGAAAAGCGCCCGCGCAGGAGGAAGCTGCGGAAAGCGGCAAAGGCGGCGGCGACGAGCGCCTCGACGAATTGCCGGAACCTCGCGGCAAGGCGCGCGGCGCGCGAGACGGCTTCTTCCCGCCGGGAGGCGGGCGCCTTGGCCGATCCGGCACCTCCGGCTTCATGCTCCGTCACGCTCGCCATGCCATGCTCATCGGGTGAAGGCCCTCCGCAGCATCTCGATGCCGACCGCAGGGCGCATCCCCGTCCAGGAAATCCGCAGCATTCCGTATCGGGGTCTAGGCTTCACGATAGCGATAGCCGACGCCGTAAAGCGTCTCGATCGCGTCGAAATCATCGTCGACTTCCTTGAACTTCTTTCTCAGCCGCTTGATGTGGCTGTCGATGGTCCTGTCATCGACATAGACCTGATCGTCATAGGCCGCATCCATGAGCGAATCGCGGCTCTTGACATAGCCGGGCCGCTGGGCGAGCGCCTGAAGAATGAGGAACTCGGTCACGGTGAGGACGACCGGCTTGCCGTCCCAGGTGCAGGAATGCCGCTCGGGATCGAGCACGAGCTTGCCGCGCTCGAGCACGGCCTTTTCGGGCCCTTCGGCGGGAGCGCCCTCGGCCTTGGGGCTCACGCGGCGCAACACCGCCTTCACCCGCTCGACCAGCAGGCGCTGCGAGAAGGGCTTTGTGATGTAGTCGTCCGCGCCCATCTTCAGGCCGAAAAGCTCGTCGATCTCGTCATCCTTGGAGGTGAGGAAGATCACCGGCAGGTCCGACTTCTGGCGCAGGCGGCGCAGAAGCTCCATCCCGTCCATGCGCGGCATCTTGATGTCGAAAACGGCGATGTCCGGCGGATTGGCGGACAGGCCCGCAAGCGCGGCCGCTCCGTCCGTATAGGTCTGCACGTGGTAGCCTTCCGCCTCGAGCGCCATGCTCACCGAGGTCAGAATATTGCGGTCGTCATCGACCAGAGCGATGGTGGGCATCGACCCCCGTCCCTTTTGCAGAGGCTCTTTTCCGGCTTCATCCATTCGCGACCCCTCCAGAGGCAGGCTCCTTGCCCGGCAAGTTTCCAAACAGCCGAAGCCTTAGGGTCGCTTTTGGCCTAAAATGTGGCGGCAGTATAAGCACTTGGGCCGGTTCGCGCCATGGTTTATGCCCATAATGCGTGACCTCCCCGGTCCTCCCCCGCCGCCGGTCCCGCCCCGGCCCGAGCCCGCCCGGCCGGGATATCGCAGCGCAACGAAATCCCGGGGGAAAGTGTGGCCAAAGTACCATTCCGGCGCCCTCCCATCGCGACCCAGTTGCGCGGGCCAAGCCTCACAACTATGGTGCCGCCATTCGGAACAGGGACATCGGCACCGGGGCGGATCGCACACCGGACCGGGAACCTTCGGGGACCGTCTTCACATGCTTCGGGAGGCGGCCGATGGCGGCTTAGCCGATGCGAAGCCGCGCCGCATGATATAATGCGCGCGGATGAGCCGGATCTTCGGGCCGAATGCGAAGCAGTGACGACCCAGGCGAGACGAAGAAAAACCAGTTCAGCACAGATTCAGGAGGCAGTGAGACCGGCGGCCCCGGATGGCCCCCGATGACGGGAGAAAATTTTTTCCGTCCGGGCGTTCAAGCCAGGCAAGCCAGCCCCATATGGGCAAAGGCCCCAGCCTCACGAGCAGCACAGGAGAGAAGGTGTGAAACAGACCGGGCCCTACATCAGCAAATACGGAGTCGATAAAAGCGGCTTCAAAAATCTGGCCGCCGCCCACTGGAACTACCGGCCGGCAGCCCTTTACGAGGAAGCCATCCGCCGAGGCGAAGGCATGGTCGCCGCGAACGGGCCCCTCGTCGTCAAGACCGGCGTTCACACCGGCCGCTCCGCGAAGGACAAGTTCATCGTCCGCGACGCGAACACCGAAAAGACCGTCTGGTGGGACAACAACAAGTCCATGACGCCGGAAGCCTTCGACCTCCTCCACCAGGACATGCTGAAGCACGCCGAGGGCAGGGAACTCTTCATTCAGGATCTCTTCGGCGGCGCCGACAAGACCCATCGCCTCGCGACCCGCGTCTATTCCGAATATGCCTGGCACTCGCTCTTCATCCAGAATCTGCTGATCGAGCCGAAGCCGGAAGAACTCGACGACTTCCTTCCCGAATTCACGATCATCGACCTGCCGAGCTTCGTTGCGGACCCGGCGAAGTACGGCGTTCGCACCTCGACGGTCATCGCCTGCGACTTCACCAAGCGGATCGTGCTGATCGCCAACACCTCCTATGCCGGCGAAATCAAGAAGTCCGTCTTCTCGATGCTGAACTACGAGCTGCCGCCCAAGCGCGTCATGCCGATGCACTGCTCGGCCAATATCGGCTCCAAGGGCGACACGGCGATCTTCTTCGGCCTTTCGGGCACCGGCAAGACCACGCTCTCGGCCGATGCGAGCCGCACGCTGATCGGCGATGACGAGCATGGCTGGTCGGAGAACGGCGTCTTCAATTTCGAAGGCGGCTGCTATGCGAAGATGATCAAGCTCTCGGCCGAAGCCGAGCCGGAGATCTACGCGGTGACGCAGCGTTTCGGCACCGTGCTCGAAAACGTGGTGATGGACGACGCGACGCGCGAGCTCGATCTCGACAGCGCCGCGCTCGCCGAGAACAGCCGCGGCGCCTACCCGCTCTCCTTCATTCCGAATGCGAGCGCGACCGGCACCGGTGGCCATCCGAGCAACATCATCATGCTGACGGCCGACGCCTTCGGCGTGCTGCCGCCCATCGCCAGGCTGACGCCGAGCCAGGCGATGTATCACTTCCTTTCCGGCTACACGGCCAAGGTCGCGGGCACCGAGAAGGGCGTGACGGAACCCGAGGCGACCTTCTCCACCTGCTTCGGCGCGCCCTTCATGTCGCGCCATCCGACCGAGTACGGCAACCTGCTGCGCGCGCTCATCGCCGAGCACAAGGTCGATTGCTGGCTCGTCAACACGGGCTGGACGGGCGGCGCCTATGGCGTCGGCAACCGCATGCCGATCAAGGCGACGCGCGCGCTGCTCGCCGCCGCGCTCGACGGTTCGCTCTCGCATGTCGAGTTCCGCACCGATCCGAATTTCGGCTTCGAGGTCCCGGTCAGCGTTCCGGGCGTCGACACGAAGATCCTCAACCCGCGCGACACATGGGCCGACAAGGCCGGCTATGACGCGCAGGCGCAGAAGCTCGTGAAGATGTTCATCGAGAATTTTGCCAAGTTCGAGGATCACGTCGATCCCGACGTGCGCGCCGCCGCTCCGACGGCCAAGCGCGCCGCCGAGTGATCGCGGTTTCAGCGCAGTTTGCGAAAAGCCCGGGCCTCAAGGTCCGGGCTTTTCTGCTTTTAAGGGTGAGTAGCCATGTACAGGGATCGCATACGCAACAAGGAACTGCATGACAGGGTCGTCAGCGCGGAGGAGGCCGCCCTTCTCATCCGCGACGGCATGACCATCGGCATGAGCGGCTTCACGCGGGCAGGCGAGGCGAAGGCCGTGCCGCTGGCGCTTGCGGAACGCGCCAAACGCGAGCCGCTGAAGATCACGCTCATGACCGGCGCCTCGCTCGGCAACGATCTCGACAAGACGCTCGCCGAGGCGCATGTGCTGGCGCGCCGCCTGCCCTTCCAGTCGGACCCGGGGCTCCGCAAGGCGATCAATGCTGGCGAGGTCATGTTCATCGACCAGCATCTTTCCGAAACGGTCGAGCTTCTGCGCACGCGTCAGATTCCCGATGTCGATATCGCCATCGTCGAGGCGGTCGCCATCACCGAGACAGGCGGCATCATTCCGACCACCTCTGTCGGCAATTCGGCGAGCTTCGCCATTCTCGCGCCCAGGGTCATTGTCGAGATCAATCTCTCGCAGCCGCTTCTCCTCGAGGGTCTTCACGACATCTACATTCCGACGAAACGGCCGCATCGCGAGCCCATCCCCGTGATCGCGCCGGAAAGCCGGGTGGGCCTGCCCTATATCCACATCCCGCCGGAGAGGATCGCGGCCATCGTCATCACGGAGAAGCTCGACAGCTCGGCGAAAGTCTCGCCGCCCGATGACGAGACGCGCGCCATCGCCGGCCATCTCATCGACTTCCTCGGCCATGAGGTGAGGAAGGGCCGGATGGGAAGCGATCTCAGGCCGCTTCAGGCGGGCATAGGCTCCGTCGCCAATGCCGTTCTGCATGGGCTCATCGCCTCGCCCTTTCACGATCTCAAGATGTATTCGGAGGTCCTGCAGGATTCGACCTTCGATCTCTTCGACGCGGACAAGCTCGTCTTCGCCTCGGGCTCTTCCATCACGCTCTCGGCGGAGAAATATCGCGAGGTCATGCCGCATATCGGCGATTACAAGCAGAGGCTCCTTCTGCGCCCGCAGGAGATCAGCAATCACCCGGAGGTGGTGCGCAGGCTCGGCGTGCTCTGCATCAACACGGCGATCGAGTTCGACATCTATGGCAATGTCAACTCCACCCATATAGGCGGCACACAGATGATGAACGGCATCGGCGGTTCGGGCGATTTCGCGCGCAACGGCTATCTGTCGATCTTCGTGACGAAGTCGATCGCCAAGGAAGGGAAAATCTCGAGCGTGGTGCCGATGGTCTCCCATGTCGACCACACCGAGCATGACGTCGATATTCTGATCACGGAGCAGGGGCTCGCCGATCTGCGCGGATTGGCGCCACGCGAACGCGCGGCGCTCATCATCGCCAACTGCGCCCATCCGCTCTATCGCGACCGGCTCGCCGACTACTACAGGCGCGCGCTCGCGCGGGGCGGGCACACGCCGCATGTGATCGGGGAGGCGCTTTCCTGGCACATGGCGCTGTCCGAACGCGGGACGATGCTGCCCGGCTGAGCCTCCTTCAGGGCTTTCTGGCCGCCCGCGTTTCCGCTGGCTTGCCGACATGGGTCGGCGTCCAGGCGGGCGGATCGCTGGCGGGAAAGGTTCCCTCGCCCGCCAGATCGACGAGTGCGCTCGCCCTGGCGGCTTTTTTCGCAGCCGCCGGCTTCTTGGCCTTTTCACGCTTCACCATGGACACCTCCGCGGTTCGACCTGTCTTAGATGGGGTCGGCGGCAGAAAATCCCAAGGGCGCGCCTGCGCTCAATGCGCCTCGTCCCAGTTGCCCGCGGCGCGCGCATCGACATCGAGCGGAACCGAGAGCTTGACGGCCGGTTCCGGCGCGGATGCCATGACGCGGGCGACGAGCTTGCAGGTCTTTTCCGCCTCGTCCTCCGGCACCTCGAAGATCAGTTCGTCGTGAACCTGGAGCAGCATGCGTGCGGCGAGCTTCGCTTCGGCAAGCGCCACTGGCATGCGGATCATGGCGCGGCGGATGATGTCGGCGGCCGAACCCTGAATGGGCGCATTGATCGCGGCGCGCTCCATGAAGGCGCGCTCGGCCGGGTTCTTGGAATTGATCGCGGGGATATGCACCCGGCGGCCGAAAACCGTCTCGACATAGCCAAGCTGGTGCGCCTGCTCCTTCGTCGCTTCCATATAGGCGCGAATGCCGGGGAAGCGCTTGAAATAGCGCTCGATATATTCGCCTGCCTCCTGGCGCGAAATGCCGAGCTGGTTGGCGAGGCCGAAAGCCGAAATGCCGTAGATGATGCCGAAATTGATCGCCTTGGCGCGGCGGCGCACGGCCGGGTCCATGCCCTCGACCGGCACGCCGAACATTTCCGATGCGGTCATGGCGTGAATATCGAGCCCGTCGGAGAAGGCTTTCTTCAGCGCGTCGATGTCGGCGATATGAGCGAGAAGGCGAAGCTCGATCTGGCTGTAATCGGCCGAGACGAGCCTGTTGCCCTTCTCCGCGACGAAGGCCGTCCTGATCTTGCGGCCGTCATCGGTGCGGACGGGGATGTTCTGAAGATTGGGGTCGCTCGATGAAAGGCGCCCCGTCGTCGTCGATGCCAGCGCGTAATTCGTGTGCACGCGGCCCGTTTCGGGATGGATGAAGGAGGGGAGCGCGTCCGTGTAAGTGCTCTTCAGCTTCGACAGGCCGCGCCAGTCGAGCACGGCGCGCGGCAAGGCGTGGCCCTGAACGGCCAGCGCCTCGAGCGCATCGGCATCGGTCGACCAGGCGCCCGTCTTTGTCCGCTTGCCGCCCTCATGCCCCATCCGGTCATAGAGGATTTCGCCCAGTTGCTTGGGCGAGGCGATGTTGAAGCGCTCGCCCGCGAGGCGATAGATGTCCTCCTCATATTCCGCCATCTTCTGCGCGAAGTCGGCCGAGAGCCGCGCAAGCACATTACGATCGACCTTGACGCCCGCGCGCTCCATGGCGACCAGAACGGGCACGAGCGGCCGCTCCAGCGTTTCATAGACGGTGGTGCGGCCCTCGGCGACGAGACGCGGCTTCAGCACATGCCAGAGCCTGAGCGTCACATCGGCATCCTCCGCCGCATAGGCGACGGCCTTGTCCACCGGCACCTGATCGAATGTGATCTGCGCCTTGCCGGTGCCTGCGACCTCGGAGAAGGCGATGGGCTTGTGCCCCAGATGCAGCTCGGAAAGCTCGTCCATGCCGTGGCCGTGGAGCCCGGCATCGAGCGCATAGGACATCAGCATGGTGTCGTCGATCGCATCGACCTTGAGCCCATGCTGCGCGAAGACGATGAGATCGTATTTGATGTTCTGCCCGACCTTGAGAACGGAAGGGTCCTCGAGCAGCGGCTTCAGCGCCGCGAGCGCGTCGCGGAGCGGCATCTGCGCATGGGCCGCGGCATTATCGAGATCGAGCCCGCCGCCGTTTCCGTGCTGGAGCGGCACGTAGCAGGCTTCGCCCGGCTCGATGCTGAGCGAAAAGCCGACAAGGCGCGCCAGCATGGGATCGAGCGAATCCGTTTCGGTATCGACAGCAACGACGCCCGCCTCCCTCGCGCGCGCCACCCAGCCCTCAAGCTCGGCCAGCGTCGTCACCGCCACATATTTCGCCTCGTCGAACGGACGATCGATGCCGGGCTTCACGATGCCCGGAACGCCGCCGCGCGGCGCGACCGCCTCGTCCCGCCGGGCCGGAGCAGACTTCTCCGCCCCTTCCTTCCGCGCCGGATGCGCGCCCGAGGCAGCGATCTTGTCCATGTCGACGCCGAAGCGCTCGGCGACGCGGCGCGTCAGCGTCGTGAACTCCATATCCTTCAGGAAGGCGATCAGCGTTACCGGATCGGGGTCGTGAAGCCCCATCGTCGTGATCGGCACATCGACCGGCACGTCGTCATCGAGGGTCACGAGCTTTTTCGATATGCGCGCGATCTCGGCATTGGCGATGAGATTTTCGCGGCGCTTGGGCTGCTTGATCTCGCTTGCGCGAGCGAGCAGCGTTTCCAGATCGCCATACTGATTGATGAGTTCGGCCGCCGTCTTGATGCCGATGCCGGGCACGCCCGGCACATTGTCGACGCTATCGCCGGCAAGCGCCTGCACGTCGGTGACCTTCTCCGGCGGCACGCCGAATTTCGCGATCACCTCGTCATGCCCGATGGACTTGAGCTTCATCGTGTCGAGCATGTCGACGTGGTCATTGACGAGCTGCATCAGGTCCTTGTCGGAAGAGACGATGGTGACGCGCGCCCCCGCCTCATGCGCCTGGCGCGCATAGGTAGCGATGAGGTCGTCGGCCTCGTAGCCCATCATCTCGATCGAGGGGACGGAAAAGGCGCGCACCGCATCGCGCACCAGCGCGAACTGGGGAACGAGGTCCTCGGGCGGCGGCGGGCGATGGGCCTTGTATTGCGGATAGATGTCGTTGCGGAAGGTCGTGCCGGAGGCATCGAAAATGACGGCGAGATGCGTGGGCTCGAACTCGTCCTTCGTGTCCTCGATGAGCTTGTAGAGCATGTTGCAGAAGCCGGCGACGGCGCCCGTGGGCAGGCCGTCGGACTTTCGCGACAGGGGCGGCAGCGCGTGATAAGCGCGGAAAATGTAGCCCGAGCCATCGACCAGAAAGAGATGGTCGCCCTTCTTCAGGGGTCTTTCCGCAATGTTTTGAGGGGCTTCGCTCTTCGCCACGCCGTTTGCCTTCCTTTATCAGTATCAGTGGTCGAGCGCCGATGCGGGTTTTCAGGGAACGCCGCGCTTGCAGGGTGCAGGGATGCGGCGGAACGCGAGACCGGACGATTTGACGCTGTTGCGAGGCGGATGATACCAACTCGGAACGCCGCGCACAAAAGCGCCCGCACACGATGAAGAGCCTTCTCGATGGCCGAAATCATTCCCGCCGACCCCGCTTATTCCGCCAGGGCCGCCGTTCCGCCGGAGCCCGTGCCCGGAAACGAGACCGGAAATGCGATCGAGGCGCGCGGACTGCGCAAGGTCTACCGCGCAAGTGGCGGCCAGCCCGCGAAAGAGGCGCTCAAGGGCATCGATCTCGCCGTGCCGCGCGGCTCGATCTTCGGGCTGCTCGGCCCCAACGGCGCGGGCAAATCGACCTTCATCAACATTCTCGCCGGCCTCGTCATCAAGACCTCGGGCTCGGCCTCGATCTGGGGTTTCGACATCGACGTCAATCCGCGTCAGGCGCGGGCGGCGATCGGCGTCGTGCCGCAGGAACTCAATATCGACCCCTTCTTCACGCCGGCCGAGGTGCTGGAGCTGCAGGCCGGGCTCTATGGCGTGCCCAAGAGCGAACGCCGGACAATGGAAATCCTGCGCGCCATGGGCCTCGAAGACAAGGCCGACGCCTATGCGCGGACGCTTTCGGGCGGCATGAGGCGCCGCCTCCTCGTCGCCAAGGCGATGGTGCACAATCCGCCCGTGCTCGTGCTCGACGAGCCGACGGCGGGCGTAGATATCGAGCTTCGCAAGCAGCTCTGGGACTATGTGAAGTCGCTCCACGAGCAGGGCACGACGATCGTGCTCACGACGCATTATCTCGAGGAAGCCGAAGCGCTCTGCGACACGATCGCCATCATCGACAAGGGGCGGCTCGTCGCCTGCGAGCCGACGCAGCGGCTCATCGCGCGCATCACCGACAAGAAGCTCATCATGCGGACGGCCCGGCCCGTGACGCCCGAGATGGCGGCGATGGAGGGCTTGAGAACCGAGATCACCCCATCGGGCGCGCTCTCCATCCAGTACAATCCGCTCGAGGCGAGCGTGATGGACATTCTCGACCGGGTGCGGGCGCGAGGGCTCGAGATCGTCGATATCTCGACGGAAGAATCGGACCTCGAAGACGTGTTCCTCCAGCTCACCTCGTCTCACTGACGCAGGCGAGGCCGGAAACGCTCTAGCCGAGCGGCGAGGCCCGCTTCACCAGTTCGCCCATCGCCATGCCGACATGCGCGCCGCCGACGGAGAGCGGCAGGCAGACAAGCTCGATTTCGGTCGCGGCGTGATCGTCGCCAAATTGCGCGGCCCCGTGGAGGCGGAGGGGGCGGCGCAATTCGCAGACGATGGCGAGCACCTTGGCGGCGGCCGAGGCGGCCTTGTCCGACAGGCCGTCGGCAAGGCTCCGGCCCGTGAAATCGCGGGCGAATAGCTCGTTGAGAGCCGTGCCCATCAGCCGGACATGAAAATCCTTCGGCGTGACCGCCGGGGGCTCGGCCCCGATCAGGAAGACGGAGGGCAGATGGCTCACTATGTCGCCCGGGTTCACATCGGCGCGCGCGGGCATGGGGCGGCCCGAGCGCTTCTCGTTCCAATAGGCGAAAAGCTCGCGAAGGCGGCGGTCCTGGAGCTCAAGCAGCGGATCAATATAGACGTCGAAAGGAGATAGCCGCAGATGATGCGCCGACATGAAGTTCCCAAACCCGCCCCCGGCCGCGCGAGGGCGGCCAAACATCCCGATCCGTATAGATCAATTCGCGGGGAGCGCCAAGGAGGCGCCGTGGCGCATTTTGGCCGATTCCCGTGCCGATTTGCGCCGGTTTCGGCCGGAACGGCGCGCGGAAAGAGGCCGGACGCAAGCGGCGAAGGGCGCGCGCGAAACATGCAGCGCGCAAGGTTTCAGGGCCGGTCTCAGGGCGGATTGTCAGGGCGTTCCGTTTCATCTAATTTGCGCCCCATCGAAGAGGGCCTCTCCCGAGGCCCGGCGC
>WBZO01000473.1_pt1 | contig 85555 bp, 71 predicted proteins | sample 5204261 | NCBI WGS metagenome assembly WBZO01 (sample SAMN12412400, study PRJNA552823) | activated sludge metagenome | isolation source: activated sludge from anammox sidestream of wastewater treatment plant... | place: USA: North Carolina | collected 2017-09 | reverse complement strand
TATTTCCCACAATAGGGTCAGTCACAGGGCTGTAATTAATAGTCAAATCTAAAGTAACCAACGAATCGCAACCAAGAGCATTTGGTAAAATGAAAGTAGCGGTGTTGTTGCTGGCAGTATATGTGTTACCATCAATCCAGGTAAAAGAATTACAAGCAACCTGTACATCAGTACCGGAGCTTGGAGCATTAACGGTAATGTAGTTTGTAAAAGTTTGTGTAGAGCTTGCCCCATCGGTAACAGTTAAGCTCACATCGTAAACCCCGGCAACCGAGTACACATGCGACACATTGCCTTGTGTGGTAGAAGTGTAACCATCTCCAAAATCCCAAAAGTAAGAAGTAGATCCGGAGGTGCCGGTGCTCAGGTCAGTAAAATTCACTGTATTGTTTTCACAAATTGTAGTAGAGTTGGCTGAGAAGTTAGCGGCTAATCCGCAACCAAGTAGGTTTATAGAGAAAGATTGTGCAGAACCAACACAACCATCGGCATTGGTTTCAGTAACAGAAATAAATCCATTGCTGCTTCCAAAATTAACGGTAATGCTATGTGTACCAGCACCTGAAAAAATATAAGCACCGGTTGGCACTGTCCAGGCGTAAGATGACCCGGAAGTATTTGTAACGGAATATACCTCACCATAGGCGTAGCAGTTAGGAGTGCTATTCCCCACAATAGGATCAGTAACAGGAATCGATAATGGATTAGCCGTAACAGAGTTGCTGTTTAAGCTGGTACAACCATTACCATCAGTTTGTGTTACAGTAAATGTACCTGAAGTAACCGTTCTAGGATTACCGCTACCACCATCACTCCAGTTTAAAGAACCAGAATAACCACTAGCTGTAATGGTAGAGTTACCACAATTATTGATGACAGCAAGAGAAGGAGCCGAAGGAACAGGCAATGGATTAGCCGTAACATAGTTACTGACTGTACTAGAGCATCCGTTCACTATTTGCATAACATAATAATTTCCAGGCCCAACAGTTCTAGGATTACCGCTACCACCATCGCTCCAACTTAGTGTACCGGAATAACCACTTGCAGTGATAGTTGAGTTACCACAATTATCAATGACAGATAATGTGGGAGCCACAGGTATTGAGTTAATAGTAAACGGAGCAGACTGTATTATTGTAGAACCGGTTAGAGTATTACTCCAACGTATTCTATATCCGGTTCCTGTTGGAGTGTTATATGGGATTGCAAAATTTGAAGTAACTCCAGTTGTTGAAACAACATTACCTAAAGTTACCGGAGAAGCAAAACTTCCGGAAGCATCTGATAATTCTGCGGTAAATGTAGTACTAGGCCATACAGGTGGGCTTAATGTACTTGTTACGTTTACCAGATAACCCGCACAAACAGGCGCATTATTTACCGTAGCTGTAACAGTATATTCTCCGTTTTCGATAAAATAAACCGGAGTAGGCGTAAAACCAGCAATTGATTTTCCGACAATATCAATATCTCCGTCTCCGTCAAAGTCGGCAGAGCAGATTACAGCAGGATTAGTGCCTCCTGTGGCATGGGTAGTCACGGCAAAGGTTCCGCTGTTGTTAGCCACATAAACAGCAGCAGCAGAGGAATGAGCCACATATAAATCAATATCCCCATCGCCATCAAAATCGGCTGCTTCAATTTGCCTTGGGGAGGCGTTCACTGTGAGGGTTTGTTCTAATGTATATGTTGAAGAAGGATAATTGTTTCTAACCACTATCATGGTACCGTCTGCAGTTTTAGTGGCTACCAAATCTAAATCCCCATCTCCGTCATAATCGAAACAATTCAGTGCTGTACACTCGGTAGATGTTCCGGTATTTGAAAGCAAAACAGTGGCTGCCTGAAATGAACCCGGATTGGAAGGGGTGTTGTAATTTATTCTTAACACTCCTCCCGATACTGTTCTGCCGTGTGCCACATCTAATAGTCCGTCTTTGTTAAAGTCACCGATGGTGAATGAATTAATACCGGAAAGTGATTGAATAAGCACCGGAGTGGAATCAAAGCGGCTTGCCAAAGCTCCTGTACCCGTATTGCGGTAATAAAAGAGTCTTCCTGTGGTTGGATTAGAGCACACAATGTCCAAGTTACCATCACCATCCATATCTGCTACTTTTATGTTAGCGGCAGCTTCTGTTGTCCAGGAGCTACTGGATTGTGTAAAAACACCGCTACCGTTATTGGTATAAAAGTCCATAACATTGCTTGCATAAGGAACGGCAGTTACTAAATCCAAATCACCGTCATTATCTAAATCGCCTGCTGCTATGCCAACATCATTATACATAAAAAATGAGCTCCCCGAAGTAAATGTTCCGGATCCGTTGTTATTATAGGTCTGCACGGTAATTGCAAATTCATCATTTGAGGCTCTTGTTACGGCAAAATCAATATCCCCATCGTTATTAAAATCTCCCGCCACTATGTCGCTTATATTATTTGAAGCTATAGAAGAAAGAGCCTGAAAACGTGCAGTACCACTGCCTGCTGCGGCAAAGTATTCAAATTGGTAGGGACTACTTAGAGTGCCGCCACTGATGCTGCTTGCTGAAGGAATGGTAACGGAAATTTTTTCACCCGGCTTATAGTTTATGTTGGGATTAAAAGTATAGGTAGGTTGTGAAACGGAACCCAACCCGAAGTGTCGTCCTTTTAAACTGCCATGAAAACGGGTGTTTGATAACGATGATAACACTACGCTAGGAGAAAATGTAACAGAAGTGTTTTGTGCCACAGGCACATTAGTGCTATTTTCAACCGGATTAGTGGATACAACAGTTAAGGGGCTTATAAGAGTAACTTTGAAATCTTCTATTTCACCATAAGTTTGTGCTGAACAGGCATCTCCCGCAGTAGGAGTATTGTTAAAAATGGTTCTTACCCTCATTACCGATACCCCTTCTGTAAGCACATCAGGAAGGGTAAAATTTCCTCCGAAAGTGGATGAACCGGGGGCAGAAAATACAAACTCGTTGGCATCATCAAAATCCCCATCACGATTCAAATCAATCCAAATACCAATCCCTTGATTATAAGGTCCGAATGAGCCGTATATGTCGTAATTTTCTCCGCCATATAAGGTAGTGCTTAGTGTGTCAGCGGTCGAATAGGCTGTATAATTTCCCAAATGTCCATTACACCCACTATTAGTTTTTTGAATCAGCATAAAGTTTCCACTCATCATATAAAAGTCATCTAAATAGTCATTAGAGGAACAATCAACGGAATATGTTCCTGTACAATAGCATTGGTCTGAAACAGATATTGTTCTGCTTGAAGTGCAACCATTTGAACTTGTTCCGGTAACCGTGTATGTGGTTGGTGCGACAGGCGAAGCTATTACACTTGCTCCGGTAATGGTGTTTAAACCCGATGCAGGCGACCAAGTGTAGGAGTTTGCCCCTGAAACCGTGATGGCAGTTGCGTTTCCGGTGTTACAATTTCTACTTGCTAAGGTTATTTCGGGCGAAGAATTGATAGTAAACGAATTAGATTCAGTCCCAATAACAGAAGGATTACTGCTGATTACCCGTATTTTGTAACCGCTTCCGGTGGCTGTGCCCAAAGGAATAGTACATGAAATAGTACCTGAGGAGGCTGTGCTTACCAATAAGCCAATTGTTGTGGGACTCGCAAAGCTACCGCTTGCGTCAGACAGTTGCGCGGTAAAATAATTTGTATAAAAAACACCATTAGAGGTGTAGTTAACATTTAATGAAGAACCAGCACAAAAAACAGTTCCTGCAAACGAAGAGTTAATAAAAACTTCGTTTAACAAGATTGAAGCCATATTGTTATTGGTAGTTCTTTTTACAGAAGCAAGGTCAATATCGTTATCTCCGTCAAAGTCGCCAGCAGCAATACCATACGCATAATAACCGTTAGGAATAGGGTTTGTGTTATCATATGCAAAAGTCCCGCTTCCGTTATTCTTATACACTTCAATGTTACTGTTGCCATTTGGCACCAACACCAAATCTAAATCCCCATCTCCGTCTATATCTCCAATTTCTATATCTCTAAATCCTCCTGTGTAGGAGGTGCTTGTTGCTGTTGAGCTAAAGGTAATATTCCCACTGTTATCAGAAGTATTGAGAAAACAAAATAGATTTCCGAGTGAAGCATAAGCAAAATCGAGTCTTCCGTCTGCATCAAAGTCTCCGGTTACCATATCCAATGCGGTAGCTCCATTAGGTGCCGTATATGTATGTGACGAAAACTGACCAGAGTAGCCGGGGAGCATCACAATCTGGTTGTTTGATGTAAGAATAGCAACACTACTTCTTGTGAAAAAAGGCCCACTAGCTATGTTCCCAAAAAATCCGGTAACTATTTTTCTTGCAGTGGAGCTGTTATTGCTGATTGTATAAATTGTTGGACCGGCATTTAAGGTATAAATGGTATTCATTCCAAAAACCAAAACTGTACTTTGTGCTACGCACACTTTTCCGGTATTATTATTTCTTCTGAAACCTATTATCAAATCTATATCTCCATCGGCATAAATTGAGTTGTTTGAGTTGTTGTAGTCTGTTGCGGCCAAAGCAGTTACACCAATTACTCCAACAGTATCTGTTGCAGTGGCCATTAAGTTACTTGCATAGCGGTTATAAGGACTGCCAAAGGTGCCATTACCACCATTTCTATATATTGAAATCCTAATAGAGCTTGTGAAACCAGAATTGTACCCTACTGCAATATCCAAATCACCGTCTCGGTCAAAATCTGCAATAGCCCAGCAAGAAGCAGACGTTAGCGGTAAAACAATAGTAGCTCCGGCATTCAAGGTTCCATCTCCATTCCCTGTCATAATGGTTATTTGTGATGCAGTCAAGGTCAGTAAATCTAAGTTGTTGTCGTTATTGATGTCGGCAGCATAAGTTGCTATTGCCGCAGCATTTAGCGTATTGCTGCTTAAGTAGGGGTTAAACCTTGCCGGTCCAACTCCTGCCTCTGCATAAAAAGAATAGTCTTGAGAATATGATGAATTATTACCATCTGTATCCTGAACCCCGGTAGTGCGAGAAACAGAGATTAACTCACCGGGAAAAAAATCGTTGGTTGGGTTATAGGTTATAGTACTGGTATTAGCACCTGAGTAGGTGCCATGTGCAGTACCAATTCTTCCTTTTTTACTACGATGTATAAAAAAATTATTTTGACTAGTTGCCGTACTTGTTACCGCAACATTATAGTTATGCACAATGTTGCTGTTTCTTGGGGCATTTCGCAGGTTGGTTGTTGGAGAAAAACCGGTAACAGTTGGGTTACTTTGTGCAAAACTCAATTCTGAAAAAGCCATCAATAAAAAGGCAATTTTGACAAAAACACTGTTTAGAGTACAATGTTTTTTATGGTGTTTTTTTTTATATATTTTCATATTGTTTTATATAATTCTCGGGTTATCAATAGTATTAATGCACGTGTGTTACTAGTACAGGTATAGTATTGTTTAATAATAATTCCTCATTAGCCTTACTTAACAACTTTTTATGACCAAAACAAAGAAGCAATAAGCATTCATTTAAAAATTTTTGGTCAGTTTATTATTGTTAATTTTTTAGACATTTGTTTAAAAATAATCGCTAAAATACTACTTTTTTATGTTAACCTGCAAATATTATTGACTTATTTTAAAGAACCAATACTTGAATAAGGCTTTTTATTTACCTTTGAACTTTATTATTTTATTATTGTAATGTTAAATTCAATTGAACAAAAAGTTCTCGGTAAGAAACGTATAACAACAGACGAATGTTTGTATTTATATGAAAATGCAGAATTAGGTTATTTGGGAAAATTAGCCAATTATGTTCGAGAGCAAAAAAATGGGAACTATGCATACTTTAATCGCAACTTCCATATAGAGCCTACCAATATTTGTGTTTTTGACTGTAAGTTTTGTAGTTATTCGCGCTTAATAAAAAACAAGGAAGATGGTTGGGAAATGAGCGAAGAAGATATTCTAAATAAGGTAAGAAGCTACAATAATCAACCTATTACCGAGATTCACATTGTTGGAGGGGTACACCCTCACATGGGCTTACAATATTTTGCCTCATTAATTAAAAAAATTAAAGATATAAGGCCCGATGTTCATATTAAAGCTTTTACTGCTGTTGAATTAGAATACATGTGCCGTAAGGCAAAAGTAAGCTACAAAGAAGGGTTGAGTATATTAAAAGAGCACGGGCAAAACTCTTTACCCGGAGGAGGTGCCGAAATTTTTGATGAAGAAATCCGAGAAAAAATATGTAAAGACAAGGCCACAACAGCGCAATGGTTAGAAATTCACGAAACTGCTCATAGTATTGGTATGCCAAGCAATGCTACTATGTTATATGGTCATATTGAACATTATATGCACAGGGTAGATCACATGAACCGCTTACGAAACTTACAAGACAAAACAGGAGGGTTCAATACCTTTATTCCTTTAAAATTTAGGAATAAAGATAACCAAATGAGTCACGTAGAAGAGGTAAGTGTTGTAGAAGATTTAAGAAACTATGCCATAGCTCGTGTTTTTATGGATAATTTCCCTCATTTAAAAGCCTATTGGCCAATGATAGGGCGCAATACTACTCAAATAAGTTTAAGTTTTGGGGTTGATGATATTGATGGAACCATTGATGATTCAACAAAAATTTATAGTATGGCTGGTGCCGAAGAATCAAATCCTGCATTAAGTACAAATCAACTGGTTGAAATGATTAAACAAGCCGGTAGAACCCCTGTTGAAAGAGATACACTTTATAATATCATAAAAAATTATGATATTATTTCTGAGATAGGCGAGGAAGTACAGTAACAACTATTTGGTTTAGAGTTTAGCTAAACCAAACAATACGAATTGTTTATTGTCCTTTGATAAGGAATTTTTGCCTAAAGTGAATTTACAACTTTAGGCAAAAATATAGGAAAAACTTTAATACTATTTGTTAGTGATGATGCCCTCCCGGACCATGAACATGGCCATGACTTAACTCTTCTAAGGTTGCAGGTCTTACTTCAAGAACCTCACCGGTAAAGTGTAAATTCTTTCCTGCCAAAGGATGATTAAAATCCATTTTTACAAAGTCATCAGTTATTTCTACAACCAAACCTTGCAAACGATTTCCTTCTTGGTCGTGCATTGGTAAATAGTTCCCAACTACAACCATTTCTTGGTCAATTTCGCCTTCTTCATTCTTAAAAGCGTTTATGGGAACATCAATAATATGATCGGGAAAGCTTGCCCCATAGCCCTTTTCAAAACCAATTCTAAAATCAAACTTTTCTCCTTTTGATTTTCCCAAAAGAGCACTCTCAAAATCTTCTAATAAATCGCCATTTCCAAATAAAAAAACAAAAGGATTATCAATACTTGTTTCTTCAACAAGAATTTCCTCGTCAGAGCCATTGTTGAATGTGGTTAATATGTAATTTACCGACACTACTTTATTTTTTTCTATAGTCATTTATTTATTTTTTTACAAATAACATCATTTATTCCTAAAACGCAAACTTATTTTTTGGTCTCTTCCTTTTTTACTGTCAAATCTAATGCATCCTCTACTTTCTCGTCTAATAAGGCGTATTTTATTACCTCATCCATACGTTTTACATAATTAAATTTCATATCGGTAATATACTCAGGTTTTATTTCTTCAATATCTTTTTTATTGTCTGCACATAAAACAACTTCATTTATTCCGGCACGTTTTGCAGCCAATATTTTCTCTTTTATTCCTCCAACGGGCAATACCTTACCTCGCAAGGTTATTTCACCGGTCATCGCTAAATTGGCCTTAACTTTACGTTGGGTAAATGCTGAAGTTAAGGCAGTAAACATAGTTATACCGGCAGATGGACCATCTTTAGGAGTAGCCCCTTCAGGAACATGGATATGAATATTCCAATGGTTAAAAATATCTTCACTAATTCCAAAGCTATATGCATGTGCCTTTAAATATTCAAGAGCAATTACGGCCGACTCTTTCATTACCTCTCCCAAACTTCCGGTTAAAGTCAGTTTCCCGCCATTGTTTGGGCTTTTACTCAAACTTACCTCAATAAATAAAATATCGCCACCTACCGAAGTCCATGCTAAACCGGTAACCACTCCGGCAACACTATTATCCTGATATTTATCACGAAAGAAAACTTCAGAACCTAATACTTTTTTAACATCCTCGGGTTTAAGCTTAGAGTTATACTCTTCTTTCATGGCAATATGTCGGGCATAAGCTCTAATTACTTTTGCAATTTGTTTTTCCAAGGCACGTACTCCACTCTCTCGGGTGTAGTCATCAATTATTTTCTCAATTGCTTTATCACTAAATTGTAATTGATTTTTCTTCAAACCATGCTCTTCTAATTGCTTTGGTATTAAATGGCGTTTGCTTATTTCAAGTTTCTCTTCAATGGTGTAGCCGTTTACATCAATTATCTCAAGTCTGTCGCGCAATGCAGGCTGAATGGTGTTTAAAGCATTGGCAGTAGCTATAAACATTACTTTGCTCAAATCATATTCCAGTTCTAAAAAATTATCATAAAAGGCGTTGTTTTGTTCAGGGTCTAAAACTTCAAGTAGGGCAGATGAAGGATCACCATGATAGCTACTGGCAACTTTGTCAATTTCATCTAATATAAATACGGGGTTTGACGATTTGGCTTTTTTAATATTCTGAATAATTCGTCCGGGCATAGCGCCAATATAGGTTTTGCGATGTCCGCGTATTTCGGCTTCATCATGTACTCCACCTAAGCTCATTCGTATAAACTTACGCCCAAGCGCCTTTGCAATTGATTTCCCTAAGGATGTTTTCCCTACACCGGGAGGACCGTATAAGCATAATATAGGAGCCTTCATATTGCCTTTCATTTTTAAAACTGCCAGATGTTCCAATATTCGGTCTTTTACCTTATCTAATCCAAAATGATCGTTGTCTAATATCTTTTGTGCTTTCTTTAAATCAAATCTATCTTTTGTATATTCATTCCAAGGCAAATCAAGTAATGTTTCAATATAATTCGTCTGAACCGAATATTCTGCTGAATTTGGGTTCATTCTTTGTAACTTTTGAAGCTCTTTACTAAAAGTTTCGGCTGTTTCGGCCGACCATTTTTTACTTTCTGCTCTTTTTTGAAACTCATTAACTTCTTTATCTATTGAGTTTCCTAACTCTTCTTGGATTGTTTTTAGTTGCTGACTCAAAAAATAATCTCTTTGCTGCTTATCCATGTCAATCTTTACCTTGCTCTGAATTTGATTTTTTAATTCGAGCATTTGTAACTCTTTACTTAAATGTTGCAACACGAAAGTGGCCCTGTCTTTTAAATCAATCACTTCCAGCATACGCTGTTTCTCTGCTACAGGAGCATTCATATTAGAGGAAATAAAATTGATTAAAAACGAAGGACTTTCAATATTCTTAATGGCGAAGGCCGCTTCTGAAGGAATATTAGGAGATTTGCTGATAATTTGCAAGGCCATGTCTTTTAAAGAAGCAACTAAGGCTAAAAACTCTTTCTCATTATGCGCAGGCCTGGTTTCTTCAAAAGGTAAAATTGAGGCTTTTAAATAGGGTTCTTGTTGTGTTATTTCATTTAACTCAAATCTTTTCTTTCCTTGAATAATTACAGTGGTATTGCCATCAGGCATACGCAGCATTTTTACAATATAAGCCAATGTCCCTATTTTATTTAAGTCATCGGGACTCGGGTCTTCTATTTTATCATCTTTTTGAGAAAGCACCCCAATAATCTTATCCCCTTTATAGGCTTCTTTTACTAATTTTATAGACTTGTCTCTTCCTACGGTAATAGGAATAACCACGCCCGGAAACAACACGGTATTGCGTAACGATAAAATAGGTAACACCTCAGGCATTTTTTCAGAGTTCATCAACTCCTCATCTTCTGAGGACATCAAAGGAATAAACTCGGTATCTTCATCAACTATATCGTTTAAGTTTCTTATTTCAAAATTAAAATTATCGTTTCCCATGTATTTTCTTATCTTATTTTTTGTTGATACTAAGGTTTATTTAGTTAAATACAATATTCCATAGCCAATTTGTCATACAATAACTATTCCGTTTTATCTTCAACCAATTTAAACTAACCATTTATTGTTACGGTAAAATACTGATAACTAACAAAATGAAACTTGTATTTAAATACTACCCTTTAAAAGTAATCAATAGTTGTGCCAAGAAACAAATATGCAAATACGGCATAATTTTAACATTCTCAAATATATGAATACTTATTAAAACCATCATAGTAAATTGCCTAATGCAAATTATTTATAATCGTTTAATAAACCCAAATATTAATAATACTTTTGCAAAAAACGAATATTATGAAATTTGCAACTAAAGCTATACATGCTGGCCAAGAGCCTGATCCAAGTACTGGAGCAATTATGACTCCAATTTATCAAACCTCAACTTTTTGGCAAGAAAGCCCCGGAAAACATCAGGGGTATGCCTATGCCCGAGGGAAAAACCCAACCCGAAATGCGCTGGAAAAGTGCATAGCCTCCCTAGAAAATGCTAAACATGCCCTTTGTTTCAGTAGCGGCATGGGCGCTATAGATGGGGTCGTAAAATTATTGAATGCAGGTGATGAGGTTATTACCGGAAACGATTTATACGGTGGAACATATAGAATGTTTACCAAGGTTTTTGAAAGATTAAATATTAAGTTTCACTTTATTGATTTAAACCAGCCCGAAAACATAAAAAAGTATATTAACAATAAAACCCGATTGGTTTGGGTTGAAACTCCTACAAACCCTACTATGCAAATTGTTGATATTGCTGCTTGCGCAAAAATAACAAAAGAAAATAAATTAATTTTAGGAGTAGATAACACTTTTGCCTCTCCGTATTTGCAAAATCCGCTTGACTTAGGAGCTGATATAGTAATGCACTCTGTTACCAAGTATATTGGAGGGCACAGCGATGTAATTATGGGAGCACTTTGTACCAATGATGACAAACTGCACGAACAATTGGCATTTATTCACAATTCTTGTGGAGCTACCCCGGGACCAATGGATAGCTTTTTGGTTCTTCGCGGAATAAAAACTTTACATTTACGTATGGAGCGCCACTGCCTTAACGGAAAAGCAATAGCTCATTTCTTGGCAAAGCATCCGGCTATCGAAAAAGTTTACTGGCCGGGTTTTGAAACACACCCTAATCATAACATAGCCAAAAAACAAATGAAAGATTTTGGAGGTATGTTATCAATTGTTTTAAAGAATGCCGATTTAGAAAAAACATTTAAAATAGCATCCTCTTTTAAAGTGTTTTCATTGGCCGAGTCTTTAGGAGGGGTTGAATCTTTGGTTAACCATCCGGCAACAATGACACATGCCTCTATTCCTAAAGCCGAAAGAGAAGCTGTAGGGGTGGTTGATAATTTATTGCGCCTTAGTGTTGGAGTGGAAGACATAGATGATTTATTGGAAGATTTAAATCAGGCGCTAATCTCCTAATTCACACTAATTAACGAAATTTTATTTATACTTTTGTTTTTATTGCAAATCATTTATAACTTTATAGTTTGTAATAAAATAAAAGTAAAATGAAAGTTACTATTAAAACTATTTTAATAACGTTTTCCTTATTCTGTTTTAATCGTGTACAGGCACAGGAAATGAACATGTGCAGTACTGTTGAAGCAAACCAACGAATGCAGAATTTACATTTTAAGGAGGTAAAAAATGCAGCCGAACAATTAGAAAACGAGACCATTCTCTTTAATCAGCAAAATCGTAGCTCAAGTGCTGTAACTTATACTATTCCCGTTGTTTTCCATATTTTGCATACCTACGGAACTGAAAATATTTCGGACGAACAAGTTGAAGATGCTGTAAATATTCTTAATCGTGATTTTAATAAACAAAATGCCGACACCGCAAATATTGTTTCCTCGTTTCAAGGGATAGCGGCTAATGTTGGAATTACTTTTAAACTGGCTAAGCTCGATCCAAATGGAAATTGCACCAATGGAATTGATAGAATATACAGCACCTTAACAAATATTGGAGACGATGATTCAAAATTAAATCCTTGGCCACGTAATAAGTATTTGAATATATGGGTGGTAAAGAATATACTACCAGGCGGAGTAGCCGGTTATTCTATGTATCCTTCAAGTGTAGCCGGGAGTTGGGGAGCAGCAGTTGACGGAATAATGATTTTAAATAGTTATGTTGGAAGTATTGGGACAGGCTCCTCAGGACGCAGCCGCGCTCTTACTCATGAGGTTGGTCATTGGCTAAATCTTAAACACACTTGGGGAGACAGTAATTCTCCGGGAGTTCAAAGTAATTGTAATATGGATGATAATGTATCTGACACTCCTAATACCATAGGGTGGACATCATGTAATTTAAATGGTACTTCTTGTGGGTCATTAGATAATGTACAGAATTATATGGAATATTCTTATTGCAGCAATATGTTTACCGAAGGACAAAAGAGTAGGGTATTGGCAGCCTTAACTTCTAATACCGCATCGCGCAATAATTTATGGAAAAGCGCAAACCTAATAGAAACAGGTGTTGATAATACCACCATTTGTATCCCTAAGGCCGATTTTTATGCAGAATCGCCCCAAAGATGTGTAAACAGCTCTATTAGCTTTTTTGATAATTCCTCATTAGCTCAGGCTACCACATGGCAATGGTCGTTTCCGGGAGGAACACCATCAAGCTCTAACTTGCAAAATCCGGTTGTTCAATATAACACCCCGGGTGTTTATTCCGTTAGCCTTACTGTAGGTAACCAGTCCGGAACAGATAGCGTTACTAAAAATGGAATTGTAAATATACTTTCTACAACGCCTAATATTACTGTTCCCGATTTTTATGAAGGTTTTGAAACTTTAACACTTAACGCACCGGGAAGCAATTGGGTTGTTAACAATATAGATGGTGGACCGGCTTGGGCCATAACAAGCAATGCTTCATATACCGGAACCAAATCAATAAAATTAGCCAATATATCGAGTTCTGTTGGAAGCGTTGATGAGTTTGTTACCCCTTCCATGGATTTATCCCAATTCTCTAATCCTAAATTATATTACCGAATAGCGTATGCTTCATTACCCGGAACTCCAGGTGTTGACTATGTGGCCAACTCTTTCCAAATATTATCTTCGGCTGATTGTGGTAAAACATGGGTAGTAAGAAAGAATTACACCGAAAACAGCTTAGCTACTGTTAATCCGCAAAACTCTGCTTTTACCCCAAACAATCCATCGCAATGGCGTCAAGACTATATAAATCTTAGTTTGATTGCCGGATTCACCAATATTCAATTTAAATTTAAATTTACTGCCGGAGAAGGGAACAATATTTATATTGATGATATTAATATTAATCAACCTACAGCTATTTCCGAATTGGAAGAAATGAAAAATAATTTTAGAATATACCCTAACCCTTCTGACGGAGATGTTTCTGTATATTTCAGTACTATTGATAATTTTTCAAAGGTTATTGTAAAAATATACGATATAGTTGGTAAAGAAGTATATCATTCCGAAATTGATAAATTAAAAGAAGGAAATCATCAAATCAACCTTAACCGTAACCAGCTAAACACTTCGGGTATGTATATGGTTCAAATAATGATTAATGATAATGTTTTTACCAAGAAACTTATATTAAACTAAATCAAATAACCAATAGCACCTCCCTTAGTGTAAAATATCTTTTAAGCTTACACTTTGGCCTTGTTGATTTAAAAAGGAAATAAAATAAATACCCTGATTATATTTATTTTCAATATAAATATGATTTTTTCCGGCATAAACTTGTTCCTCTTTTGTATATACTGTTTGCCCTAATGTATTATATATTTTCACGAGCAATGTTTGAGCATGCGGGGTATTTATTTCATAATAATTATTCCTTTTCTTCTTTACATCAAATTCAAGATTACTCGTTTCGGTTAATGTGGAGGTAACTACAGAGTTGTTGACAAACAACTGTGAACCACTTACAGGACTTGAACCTTGTGTGGTGATGGTGTAAAAACCATGCATTAATAAATAATGTTTATATCCGATCTTATAATATTCAAAATAGGTCTCGTTAGATACTCTGGGATTATTGTTAACAGTATCATTATAAGTAGTAATGCGTTTAATACGTAGTACATTGTCTATGGTTTGATTGGGCAATATTAATGTTCCCCAACCATCAGCAGTTATAGTACTATATCCGGCTCTGTGCCCATTAGTGTTTGAAACGGCCGCAAACGAATCGCTATAACTATCCATATAGGTAAAAGGGAAATGCAATTGCTCATAAAAATCAGTGTAAACATAATTAATAAAAGAGCTTCCACCGCCCAAATATGTATATGCGTTTGCCGTTAATTCAAAATTGTAATAAGGATTACCCGCACCTGTCCATAATACGGTGGCATTAGCCTGTGGAAAATTTGCACCTAATGGAGATTGAGCGTTATTAACTCCGCTAATTGTGATATTAGCATTAAACGCAGGGATAACACTATAATCAAAAATTTGCTGTGCTCCGGCAAGCCCTGTATCCACATTTAAAGCATTATAAACTTGCCCTATTTGAACACTTTCGCCTTCAAGAATAACAACGGTTGAGTCGATAATGGGCGCTTGAGCCATACAAACATTAGTAAATAAAAATAAAAAACAGGTCAATGATTTTTTCATAGGTATTTTAAGTTCAAAAATTAATCTAAATAATAATTAAGTGTTTCAGACAATTAATATTAAAACTTATAGCTATTGATTAAAAATAGAAAATCTAACTTAACCGTAAATATATACAGTGAAAGCTTCAAATAATTAATCCATATAACCTTAATTTTAGTTGCTGAACGAGGAAAAATTAAATCGTTCTGTTCCCAATAAATTTTCTTTCACGGCAAACATCACAAGGCCCGCGGTATTGTTTACGCCCAGCTTGTTCATTATGTTTTTTCTATGAGTATTTACAGTATGCGTACTTAAACAAAGCTTTTCAGCAATTTGCTTATTTGAAAGTCCTTCGGCTATTAACTTAATAATATCTAACTCTCTGTCTGTAATTGATACCCCTCCACAAGTCAAAAGAGAGTTAGATATGGTAGTATTATCAATAAGTTCAAGCTGGTGTAATATTTTACCGCAAATAAAATCTGTCCCCTCTGATGTTTTTTCTAAAGCTTCAATAATTTCTTCTTTTCCACAATCGTTTAAAATGTAACTATGAACTCCGGACTTAAAACTATTTAATGCAGTTTCTTTTGATGGAAGAGATGATATGGCAAGTGTTTTAATCTGCGGGTAGTTTTTCTTTAAAAATACAATAGTATTTATATTAAAACCATCAGAGCTAAAATCAATTACAACCAAATCAACGTTTTTTTTAGAAACTATTTGTTGCAATTGTCCCTCATTTTTGGCAGTTCCTAAATATTGGTAGGCCGGCAACTCATCTATTAGTATAGATAACGCCATCCCTGTAAGGTAGTTACTATTGGCTATAACAACATTAATTAAACTCATTCTAAATAATATTGAAGGCAAAGGTAATAATAAAAAATCAATAAGTAAACTATTAATATATTTTCAAACTATTAAAGAAAGTTTTATAATTAATTACAAAAAATTTCACCACTTTTTAGCAACATCAAGTTATTATAATTTTAGAAATATTACAGATAATATATAGCTTTGAAAAAATAATTATTTTTGAGAAAAAATACAGATGAATAAAATAAATAAAGCATCATTACTTATTTTTTTTACTTTTCTATTCATTTCGTTTCAAGGCTTTGCCCAGAGTGATGAAGAGCCAGTAAATAAAAAATTTGAGAAAGCTCAAAAAGAACAAAAAATAAAGGAGCAAAAATCAATGCAAGAGAGAAAAAAAAGGCACGAAAAGATACAAACTCGAAAAACCCGCAAACGAATGAAGGAATCTAAGAAAAAATCAAGAAAAGTAAATGAACCGAAAAAGGAGTTTTTTTTGATTAGAATATTTAGGAAATGAGAAAAGAAAGTATAAAAAGCAACGAATAATTATATCTCCAGGCAGGAAAAAAACAAAATAATAATTATTGAAATTGGTTAATTCACAACATGTTGCAACAAAAACAAAATAAAGTCTTTTGTTAAATTTGGATAAAAAAATAATTATTATTTATCTTTACCCACTTTGAAAAATGATGTTTATCAACATAAAATAATAATATGATAAAGAAATTTTACTTAATTTTTGCTATGGTAATCAGTTCTATTGTTGGGGTGTATGCCCAACAAGGCGGGGCTGTAAAGGTTACCGTAATTGATGGAACAAACAAAGAAACAGTACCTTTTGCTACAGTGGTCGTCATGTCAAAAGGACAACAGGTAACCGCAGGTGCTGCTAATTTTGATGGTGAAGTTTTGCTTAAGCCCATCCAACCGGGAGTTTATGACATAAAAGTAAGCTATACCGGATACGCAGGTGTTGAAATTACAAATGTTTCAATTATTGATGCCAAAACAGCTTACGTTACGGCAACTATCATGCCCGGAGTTGAATTAAAAGTGTTTGAAAAAGTGGAGTATGTGGTACCTTTAATTGACCCAAATGCCAGTACCTCAAAAACAGTAACCAAAGAGAGTTACGACAAGATGGCTACCAAAAATATTAACTCGGTAGTTTCGCAATCGGCAGGTGTTGCACAAGTTGATGAGGGCAAAGAAGTAAATATTCGTGGAGGTCGTTCAAACTCAACAGAAACCTTTATTGATGGGATGCGCGTAATTGGTACTTCAGGATTGCCACAATCCAGTATTGAGCAAATTTCTGTTATTACCGGTGGTGTTCCTGCCTCTTTTGGTGATGCTACCTCCGGAATAGTAAACATTACTACCAGAGGGCCTCAAAGCACCTTGTTTGGAGGGATTGAGGCTATCAGTTCTGAACTAACCGATAAATATGGATACAACTTTTTAGGATTTTCATTAGGAGGGCCATTAGTTACAAAGAAAGACTCATCGGGCTTAAAAAAAACTATGTTAGGGTACTTCATTTCAGGTGAAATTTCTACAGAGCGCGATCCCGACCCATCAGCTATTGGAGTGTGGAAAGTAAAAGATGATGTATTGGCAGATTTGGAGAAGAATCCTTTAAAACCTAACCCTAATGGAAGTAATACCTTGGTACAAAGCTCACAATTTATTACCAAGGCCGATATGGAGCACGTAAAGGCTAAACAAAACACACGTTCTAACTATGTGCGTTTAAATGGAAAATTAGACTTCTCTCCTATTGAAAACTTAAACATTACTTTGGGTGGTATGGTTGATTATAATAATCGCCACGATTATATATATGAGTATTCCCTATTTAACCCTACCAATAATGCACAGTCAATTGATAAAACCTGGAGGGTTTACGGTCGTTTACAACAAAAATTCAACTCAGCCCCTGAGGGTAAAGAAGAGAAAAGCGCTTCAAACTTAAAAAATGCTTTTTATACCTTACAAGCATCTTATACCAAAGTAAAAAATATTGAGCAAGATGACAATCATAAAGACAATTTTTTTGATTATGGATATTTAGGGAAGTTTAAAACCTATAAGCAAAGAATTTATGAGTATAAAGCTGACCAACAAGCCTTTGCTCAAAATGGCTGGCAAGACACCTTAGTTACTTTTGCACCGGACACTATCAGAAACCCGAATGGAGCATCTTATGCTTCAAACTTTTTTGCACTACAGGGAGATGATCCTGCAGGAGCTTATGATAATATTAACAGAATTCAGGCAAATGGTGGATTAATTAATGGCGACCGTCCTATTAACGTAAATGGATTGTGGTATAACACAGGGCGTCAGTACGGTGGATATTCCATTGAGAACAATAGCCAATTTAGAATTAGTACCAGTTTCTCAACAGATATTAAAAATCATGCTATTCAATTAGGATTTGAATACGAAAAACGCAATCAAAGTTTTTATAGTATTTCCCCAATAGGTTTATGGGGCTTGATGTACCAGTTAGCGAACAAAGCTGTTACCGACATTGATTTAACCAAACCTACATATGTCTCAAATGGGATTTACGATACAATAAATTACGAAAGAGGATATAATGAAAACGAAGAGTCATACTTCTCAAAAAGGGTGCGTGACGAATTCAAATTTGCCAAGAATGAGTGGATAGATATTCATAATATGAGTCCGGAAGATTTCTCGCTTGATATGTTTAGTGCTGATGACTTGTTAAATAACGGGAATGCTTTTGTGGGATATTATGGATATGATTATTTAGGAAACAAACAATCAAACGTAAGTTTTGAAGAATTCTTTACTAAAAAAGATGAAAAAGGAAACCTAACCCGCCCTGTAGGTTCTTTTAACCCAATATATATGGCAGGGTATATTCAGGATAAGTTTGACTTTAAAGATTTAAAGTTTAACGTTGGATTAAGGGTGGACTATTTTGATGCTAATCAAAAGGTATTGCGCGACCCGTACTCTTTATATGCCACCCATAAGGCAGGTGATGTAACCGAACTTAATGGAGTTTCTGTAAAACATCCTTCAAATATTGGAAATGATTATGTAGTATATGTTAATAGTATAAATGACCCTACTCAAATTGTTGGATATAGAAGTGAAAACAAATGGTACAATTCAGAAGGAGTTGAGGTTAACGACCCTAAAATATTAGCCCAAAAAACATCAAACGGGCAAATGACCCCATATTTGATTAATCCTAAAGATGGAGCCACAGACGAAACTAACACCGGAATAAGATCTACTGCTTTTGACCCTAAAAATTCATTTAAAGATTATGATGTACAGGTTAGTTTTATGCCGCGTATTGCTTTTTCATTCCCAATTTCTGATATGGCGAATTTCTTTGCCCACTATGACGTATTAACTCAGCGTCCGCCTTCTCGTTTAAGAATGAATATTTTTGACTACTACTTTATGGATATTAATACCGGAGGGGTATTAAATAATCCAAACTTAAAACCTGAAAAAACAATTGATTATGAATTAGGATTTACACAGGTTTTAAATGAAAAACAAAATTCGGCAATAACCCTTTCGGCTTTCTATCGCGAATTAAAAAACATGATTCAGGTTTCGCGTTTCTCGTATGCTTACCCTGTTTCCTACATGTCGTTTACAAATTTAGATATTGGAACAATAACCGGATTCTCGGTTGCTTACGATTTAAGAAGAACCAACAATGTAACTCTAAATGCTAATTATACCCTTTCTTTTGCTAACGGAACAGGTTCGTCAGACGGGGAGGCTTACAGTATGATTTCAAACTCAACCCAGCCAAACTTAAGAAATACTATTCCTTTATCATACGACCAAAGACATAACATTGTTGCCAATATTGATTATAGTTACGGAAGTGGCAGCGACTACGATGGTCCTGTTATTAATGGCAAAAAAATATTCTCAGATGCGGGAGCTAACCTAACCTTCCGCGCCATGTCGGGTACCCCATATAGTCGTCAAGGAAACATTTCGCAAGAGGGAGCCATAGGATTATCTAAAATATCAGTATTAAGAGGAAGTTTGAATGGTTCACGTTTACCATTCCAGTTCCGTTTTGATTTAAGAGTTCAAAAATCATTCCCTGTTGTATTTGGGGGTAAAGATGCTGAAAACAGTAAGAGAGGAAGCTTAGGAGTGTATTTACAAGTACTGAATTTATTGAATGCAAAAAACATCATTAGTGTTTATCGTGCTACCGGAAACCCGGATGATGACGGCTATTTAACGGATGCAGCTTCGCAGTCGGTAATTAACAGCTTCCCAAGCCCTACAGCATTTATTGACCAATACAGTATAAAAATAAATAATCCAAGTAATTATTCTATCCCAAGAAGAATGAGATTGGGTGTAACTTTAAACTTTTAAATAAATTAAGAAAAGAGCGTTTATTGATTAAAAAAGATTATAAAATGAAAAAAACGAAATCAATACTAATATTATTGCTGACTATGAGCGTATCAGTGGTTTCAGCAAAGAAGAATGTTGGTTTAATAGGTGGTAAAGTGGGCTCGGCTGAATCAACCTCAGCAGCTTGTTCGCCAGCCACCGCAAAAGCAGACTTGAATATTAATAATGTGAGGGCTCAAATCATGAATGGAGGAGATATGTGGTGGGATCAAGGTCTTGATGTTGCACGATATGAAATTCCAAAGGGTTCCGGGAAACATTCAAACTTCGCTTCGGCTCTTTGGATTGGTGGTTTGGATCAGGGAGGCCAGCTTAGAACAGCTTGTCAAACTTATCGCCAAAGCGGGAATGACTTTTGGCCGGGAGCTTTAGATATTACCAACGCCTCTATTGATGCCGTAAGATGTTCTAAATGGGATAAAATATATCAAATTACCCGCCAGGAAGTTGATGACTATGTAGCTTATTTAGCTTCTCCTTCAGATTTCCCAGGGTATTCAGTTCCAAACAGTATTACCAACTACCCAGGAAATGGAGATGTGAGTTTAAACGAAGACCTTACCATGGCTCCGTTTTGGGATATCAACGGTGATGGGTTATATCGCCCGGAAGACGGAGACTATCCAAAATATGATTTGTATAATACTGCCACAATAGGTGGAGGTTGCGATAACTTTTTGTTTGGCGACCAAACTTTATGGTGGGTGTTTAACGATAAGGGAAATATTCATAGCGAAACCGGAGGCCAGTCAATGGGTCTTGAAATTCGTGCCCAAGCTTTTGCTTTTGCTACAAATGACGAAATTAATGATATGACTTTTTATCAATACCAAGTAATCAACAGAAGTAACCTTACCATTTCTGATACTTATTTTGCAAGTTGGAACGACCCGGACTTGGGTGACCATACTGATGATTTGATAGGTTGCGATGTTGAAAACGGATTAGGTTTTTGTTATAATGCCGATGACCAAGACGGTACAGGCTCAGGAAACAGCTACGGAAATAAACCCCCTTGTTCGGCCGTTGATTTCTTTAAAGGGCCAAAAGCCGACCCTTATTTTGTAAATGGTGTAGAGGTTGACAGACCGGCCAGTCAAACATTTAGTGGCTCAGGATACGGAGATGGTATTGTAGGTAACGAAACCTTAGGAATGGAGTACTTTATGGTTTATAAAAATGATTGGTCAGTTCAAGGAAATCCTTCGCAGGCTACACATTTTTATAATTATTTACAGTCAAAGTGGAAAGATGGAACTCCGCTTACCTATGGAGCTTCAGGCATTGGAGGTACCACTCCTTGTAGATTTGCCTTTCCTTGGACCTCAGATCCAACTAATGGGAATGTTAATTGGGAAGCCACAGAACAAGCCGATTGGCGTTTTATACACTCTGCCGGCCCATTTTCATTAAAACCGGGAGCCGTAAATTATGTAACTACCGGTGCAGTGTGGGCACAAGCTCAAACAGGAGGAGCAAAAGCTTCTGTAGATTTAGTGAGAATAGCCGACATTAAAGCTCAAGCCTTATTTGATAACTGCTTTAAAGTGTTAGAAGGTCCTCGCGCTCCGGATTTAACTATTCAGGAATTAAACAAAGAGTTAATTTTATATTTAACCAATCCTACTGTAACTACTTTTAATAACAGATACGAGCGTTATGAGGAGTTAGACCCGTTAATTCCTGCCTTACCCGGATACGACAGAACATATAATTTTGAAGGGTATTTAATATATCAATTAAAGGATGCTAGTGTTACAGTTTCTGAGGCCGATTTAAGTGATATAAATAAAGCTCGACTTGTGGCACAATGCGATGTTAATAATGAATATGGACAATTAACTAACTTTAGGTTTGATCCCGCCATGAATTCTAATGTTCCTGTATTGAAGAATCCTACTATTGACGGATATAATAAAGGGATAAAACATTCTTTCAGAATAAAAGAAGATAAATTTGCTTCAGGGGTAGATAAGAGATTGGTTAACCATAAAACTTATTACTATGTAGCAATAGCTTATGGAGCTAATAACTTTAAGACTTATAACCAAACAGATCCTTCTGCCTATGATGGTCAAAAAACCCCATATATTTCAGGGGCAAAAAACTCTAAGGGTCAAAGTGTTGCACCGGTTGCCGGAATACCACATATTACTGCACCTGAAGAAGGGGGAACAAATTTACAGAGCAGCTACGGAGATGGTCCAAAAATTAAAAGATTAGAAGGTCAAGGTAGTGGATACCAAAACCTAGACTTAACTGAAGAAACCGAGAAAGAAATTTTAGCTAAAGGGAAAGTAGAGCAATTGGAATATAAAAACGGCAAAGGCCCTATTGATATTCGTGTTATAGACCCGTTAAATGTACCGGAAGGTGAGTTTCAATTAAAATTTGTAAGTAGAGTTTTAGTTCCTAAACAACAATTATTGACAGGTTCAATTGATTCTTTGGCGGCAACAGACCCTGCTATTACGGAATATGTTTATGCTTATGTTCCATTGAACTCTGACATTTTTGCAGTACAAGGAGTAACATCAGGAAACAAGTATAATATCAAAAGAGTAAAAAATATTTTGACAGCTGTTGACACCGCTGCTTGGGTTTTAACCAATTTAACAACCAAAGACTCAGTTGTTTCAGATACTTGTATAAAAATAGAGAACGAACAATTAATTTTAGATTGGGGCTTATCTGTTAATATTAAAAAGGGCGTTGCTCCGGGAGTGGATATGAATAATAATCAAAACGGATTAGTGTATAGTTCTTGGGAAGAATCCGACCCTACTAAACAATGGTTAATAGGTTTTCCTGACCAAGAAGGGCAATGGGCATTAAACTGGATACGTTCAGGTACACAAACATATCCTAATCCTATACCCGGTCCGCCATCGTTTAGCGGAAACGACTATGTAGGAGTAGATGATGGGCAATATTTTGAGGGAGTGTTAGAAGGAATGTTTGCCCCTTATATACTTACCTCAAATGAGTGGAATGGAGTGTCATGGGGTAATTCTTATTTTAACCCTACAGGTCGCAAAAGAGATATATTACGTAATTTAAGAAGTGTTGATATTGTAATCACAAAAGATAAAGACAAGTGGACAAGATGCCCTGTACTTGAAATGCAAGACGACCCTAACTTAGCTGAAGGAGGTGCAGCAAAGTTTGATTTAAGAAAATCTCCATCGCGCGATAAAGATGGTAATGTTGACGGTTCAGGCACTAATGGTATGGGTTGGTTCCCCGGGTATGCTATCAATGTTGAAACCGGTGAACGTTTAAATATGGCTTTTGGGGAAGATTCATGGCTTACCGGAGATAACGGACGCGATATGATTTGGAATCCTAGCTCAAAATTCCTTGACAGAAACACTGATGCCATATCTACAGGAGTAATTTTTGGAGGCAAGCACTTTATTTATGTATTCGGGCACTCAGGAAATACCTCTAATGATATGCCGGCATACGATGAAGGTAATTTTATTTATACAAAATTAATGGCCAACCAAGTAGCCGAAAAACAACGTGTATTTAAAGACTGTATGTGGGCAGGTATTCCAATATTGGCAGAAGGCACCGAGTTTTTAGGAACAGATGTTAGGTTAAAGATAAGGGTAGCTCGACCATACAGCAGATATTTTGCAGGAAACGCTATAAGTGGTCTTAACTACGATCCGGATGCGCCAAAAGTTGACCCTTCAGTGGCTAAGAATGGCAATTTCCCACTATATTCATTTGGCACAGGAGATATTGCAACGCTAAAAAACAAAACAGATGTTGCAAAGAGTGCATTGGATATAATTAATATTGTTCCAAATCCGTACTTTGCTTACTCTGCTTACGAAGCATCAACCTTAGATAACATAGCAAAGATTACCAACTTGCCTCAAAACTGTGTAATCAGTATTTATACCCTTAATGGAACATTAATAAGAAAATATCAGAAAGATGATCCAAAGAGTTCTTTAGATTGGGATTTAAAAAATCAAAAGAATATTCCAATATCCAGTGGCATATATTTGATACATGTAAATGTACCGGGTGTGGGCGAAAAGGTATTGAAGTTCTTTGCTACCATGAGACCAATAGATTTAGATCAATTTTAATATAATAAACCAAGAATTGTTATGCGTTTAAACAATCTTTCAAAGATAAGCACCATTATAGCCGGAGTTTTTTTGACGGGCTTAGTAAATGCCGGAAATCCGGATCGTGCAGGACAAGCAGGAGGAACCCAATTACTCATTAATCCCTTTGTAAAAAGTTCAGGATTTGGGAGTGCCAATTCTTCTTGTGTTTCGGGGCTTGAGGCACAGTTTTTAAATGTTGCCGGGATAGCTCATACCGAAAAAACAGAAATATTGGTGTCGAGAACCAATTGGTTGGTAGGCTCAGGAATTAATATTAATTCTTTTGGGTTTAGTCAAAAACTTGGTAGTTCAAGTGCCTTGGCTTTGGGTGTAATGTCTATGGATTTTGGTAATATTAATGTTACTACCGTAGAACAACCAGAAGGAAACCTTGGAACATTTAAACCCCAGTTCTTAAATCTTAATTTAAGCTATGCTAAGGAGTTTTCGAATAGTATTTTTGGAGGCTTTAATGTTAAAGTTTTATCTGAAAACATAGCTAATTTAAAAGCTACAGGAGTTTGCTTTGATGGTGGTATTCAATACGTTACCAGCTTTGGGAAAGACAAAGAATTAAAGCGTAAAAATGTACATTTTGGAATAGCTTTGAAAAATGTTGGTCCTCAAATGAGATATCAAGGTGATGGGATGTCAATAAAGGCTAATTTGATTGCAACAGGAGCTGCTCAAACGTTAGAATTCAGATCACAAGAGTTTGATTTACCCTCATTGTTAAATATTGGAATGGCTTATGATTATTATTTAAGCGATGAAAACGATAACCAAAGAATTACAGCCGCATTTAACTTTACTTCAAATTCATTTACACAAGACCAATTTAATTTAGGTTTTGAATATGGCTTTAAGCAATTGTTTATGATTCGTGCGGGTATGGTTTATGAAAAAGGTTTATTTAATGCTGAAAAAAGAACAACAGCTTTAACCGGCCCAACCGCAGGCTTCTCGGCCTATTTGCCTTTGGGTCGCGCAAGTACTCGTAAGCTAGGTATAGACTATGCTTACCGTACAACAAATCCTTTTGGGGGTGTTCACTCAATAGGTTTGAAATTAAAATTATAATTCATATATTTGTAAAATAATTTTTACTTTAAAGGGGGTCTCGATATTTATTTATCGGGATTCCTTTATTTTTTGTATAATCATAAAACACATTAGATATGTCACAAATTACTTATGTAACCGAAGAAGGACTAAAGAAAATGAAAGAAGAGCTTAATCGTCTTAAAACAATTGAAAGACCAAGCATTTCGAATCAAATTGCTGAAGCTCGGGACAAAGGCGACTTGTCGGAAAATGCAGAATATGATGCCGCTAAAGAAGCACAAGGGCTGCTAGAATTAAAGATTTCAAAGTTAGAAGACGCAGTAAGCAATGCCAGAGTAATAGACGAAAGTAAGCTAGATGCTGAAAAGATCTTAATTTTGAGTACCGTTAAGCTGAAAAATATGGTCAACAAGACTATACAAACCTATACGCTTGTTCCGGAACAGGAGGCTAATTTAAAAGAAGGCAAAATTTCGGTTGATTCACCAGTGGGGAAAGGCTTGTTAGGTAAAAAACCCGGAGAGGTAGCCGAAATTAAAGTACCTTCGGGTATGGTTTTAAAATTCGAAATTTTGGAAATTAGCAGATAGTAAGATGGCCACCATTTTTACACAAATTATTAAAGGAGAAATACCCTGCCATAAAATAGCAGAGAATGATAGATTTTTTGCTTTCTTGGACATTTTTCCTTTAAGACATGGGCATACCTTAGTTATACCCAAAACAGAGGTTGATTACATTTTTGATATGGATAAGCAAGAGTATAAAGAATTGATGGCTTTTGCTCAAACAATTTCAAAAGCAATAAAAATAGCCTTTCCTTGTAAAAAGGTAGGAATGAGCGTTGTTGGACTTGAAGTGCCACATGCTCATATACATTTAATTCCATTAAATACGGTTTCAGATATGAATTTTAATGCTGAAAAACTAAAACCGAGTAATGAAGAACTGGCTAAGCATGCCGAAATGATAAGAATGTATTTACAACTATAATAATATTGGTGTTGTAGTATTTCCTGATACTTTAACAAAATGATAAGCATAGCTATTATTAATGGACCCAATTTGAATCTTTTAGGCGAAAGAGAACCTCTGCTTTACGGCAGTAGGAACTTTGAAGATTTCTTAAAAGAGTTAAAGGGTGAATATAAAGAAGTATTGTTTACTTATTTTCAAAGCAATATTGAAGGTGAAATTATTGATGAGTTACAGAGTATAGGATTTAATAGCAATGGAATAATACTAAATGCCGGAGGATACACGCACACTTCAGTAGCCATAGCAGATGCTGTAAAAGCCATAAAAACACCGGTAATAGAAGTGCATATTAGTAACATTATTAGCCGTGAGAATTATAGACACACCTCTCTTACCGGGGCGAATTGTATAGGCACTATTATGGGTTTGGGTTTATTGGGCTATAAACTTGCCATAGATTATTTTATAAAAAGTTTAGGAAAACAATGAGTTAAATATTAGCGTTAAATTAGGTGACAGAATAAACCAAATATAAAAAAAGCAGCATCATGAAAATAAAGAAAGTAATAAAAGATTTTTTTACTTTCGAGCGCAGGGGAAAGAAAGGTATTTTGTTGCTATCAATTATCCTATTTTTACAGCTTATTGTATATTGGGTAATAAAGAATTACGAACCTAAAATAGTTTTTTCAAACAAACTTATTCCTGTAAACCCTGCTTTGCTTGATAGTTTAGACAAATCGGCTAGCCGGGATAATTCAACCAAGGCCACCGAGTCATATACCGAAGATGTCATATTTGCCGGTAACTCCAAAAATACCCCGGTTTTATTTACTTTTAATCCAAATACAATAAGTGATAGGCAATGGGAGCAATTGGGGTTAAGCTCGAAACAAATAAAATCAATAAGAAATTATTTTAAAAGTGGCGGTTATATAGATTATCCCGAAGAAGTATTTAAAGTTAGGGCAGTAGATAAAGCAACATGGGAAAGATTGCTTCCCTATATTAAAATTGATAGGGAAAAGAAACCGGAAAAAAAGGCTGAGAATAAAGAATTAGAGAAAGATAGTATAGAAGAACGAATAAAGGAAAAGGAGAGGAAAGAAGCCTTTATAGCCTCATTAAATTTTGAGATAAATACGTGTACTCGAAGTAACTTAATAAAACTAAACCTGCTTGATTCATTAACTACCGTAAAAATAATTCGATACAGAAATGCTTTGGGGGGTTATGTAAGTTTAGAACAGTTATATGAAATAGAAGGAGCAGACACCACCAACTTTAATAAACTTATACAACACTTAAGTTTAGATTTAAACTCTGTACGAACCATAAACATTAACAAATGCAGTGTTTCGCAATTAAGCAAACATCCCTATGTAAGCTATAATGTTGCTGTGTCAATAGTAAATTACAGACAGGTACATGGTGATTTTCAAAGTAGCAATGACTTAAAAAAGTGTTTGGCAGTTTCAGAAACACTCATCAACAAGTTAAAACCTTACCTTAGGTTTAAAGATGGGTTATAGTGTTAATCTGTTTTTATAAACAACAATTGTTTAGGGAAGCATAACAGAAGCAGTTTTGTTGGGCTTGCCCGATAATCAACCTATGGAAGCATGTTGATTAATTAAAGCAATAAGTTCCTGAGCGGGCACAACACCCGATTGTGTCCAAACGGCCTTTCCATTTTTGAAGAGCATTAATGTAGGTACCCCTCTAATTTGAAACATAGCGGCAGTTTGTTGATTCTTATCCACATCAATTTTAATAATTGAGGCTTTTTCACCAACATTATTTTTTACTTCTTCGAGTATTGGAGCCATCATTTTACATGGACCGCACCAAGTGGCAAAAAAGTCAACCAATACAGGTTTGTTTTGATTTACAATTTCTTGAAAGGTCATTGTTCTTTATCTTCTTTTTTGTTATCCTTTTGAAATATTGAAAAAAGCAAACCGCCCATAACAGCACCATAAGCGGTACTATTAAACGGTTTAGAGGTTATCATACAAGTGCCGGAACTACATCCAACCCATTTCCAGTATAAGAATCCGGCCACAGCACCAATAATTACTCCGCTTATAACCAGAATATTGTTTTTGATTAAATTAGTCATATTTATTCATATTTATTTTCCACATTCCTCGCAACATTCCTAACTTGTAGCCGGTAGCTTTATCATCAGGATATTTTTGAGCGATAACTTCTTCAGTTTCTACTGCAATATCCGTGCCTTTCTCACCGTGGCATGACAAACAAGTAGGCATTCCTAAGGGTATAGCTTTGTAATACACATAAGAGTTTTTCTCTTTCTTTAGAAGGTGCTTTGCTGCGTTTTTGTCAGTCATAGCTTTTTCAAGCTCATTCCAAGCCTCAATATCGTTGTTTGTTTTTAGACCGTTTTGTAAATTTCTGTTTTTGTTGCTAAGGCGTTGAATTTTTAAATGATGAAAATTGCTTATATCTTGAGTAATATTTAGAGCATTAAGATTACAAAAGTCAACAGCACCTTCATAATTACTTGTCTTTATAGCTCCCATAAGATTTTCGAGCAATACCTTTTGTGCATGATTAGCCACACTATCGCCCAGGTGCAATAATTCTTCTTGGGTTAAAGCAGGTTGTTTTTTAGAGCCAACACCACACGAAACTAGCATAAAAAAGAGCACAGCAAACAAAAAAATCACACGATTTATCATATCTGAATTACTTTACTTCTTCGTATTTAACATCTTCGGGTTGGTTGTTCTTTGAGGCTACCACAGGGCTATTGTTACAATATGAACCGGTGCTACAGCATCCTACATTAAGCAAAGGCATTAATGTAAAAAGAGCGCCCAGTGCAATAACTTGCCACTCACCGGTTTGAACCCCATTTACAACGATAAAAATTCCCAAGACCAGACGAACCAATCGCATAAAATCCCATGTCTTTAAATATGCTTTTACCATAAAATTTATTTTTGTTTAGTACTTATATTTTCTTTACGTGTATTTATTTTAAAAGGGAAATACAAAGGGCAAAAACTTATAGATGATGTAACAACAAATACCAAAGCGAATATACCGAGAATTAATGCCAAAGTTCCGGAAATAGTGTTGGTAAAATACAAAATGGCTATAAGTGTAGCGACAGCTATACGAATAATTTTGTCAAGAGTGCCAATATTTTTTTTCATCATAATATTTTTAGGTTCTATACTAAAGCCTTTACGCTGTACCACGAGCCACCATTAACTACATTTTGTATTCCGTTTTTTTCAAGAATATTTTTTGCCTGAGCACTACGCATTCCACTTTGACAAAATACAACAACACCTTTGGTGTTTTTAAATTTAGCTATCTGAGCTGAGACTCTGTCAAGCGGAATATTGACTGCTCCTTTAACGCTACCTGAGGCAAATTCACCGGAAGTACGTACATCAACCAATAGAGCACCATTGGCTATCATTTCTTTAATTTGTTCGCTGCTTGTAGAGCCGAAAAGACTTTTTAAAATTCCAAACATTTTTTTGTGTAGATTAAATGGTTAAAAATAATATTATTTGAGGTTTATATGAATAGATGTTTCTGTTTTTAAGGAGTTGGTTACTAAACATGCTGCTTTAGACTTTTCGAGAACTTTAATAGCTTTTTCCTTATCATCAACAGGATTTTGAAGAGTTAGCTCAGGAGAAATTAAAGCCTCGGTAATCAAAAATTTTCCATCTTTTAGTTCTAGTTTACAAACGGTTTTACAATTAAAATCGGTAAAAGGTAATTTATAATTTTCGGCTACAGCCAAAAATGTGGCCATGTAACAACTGTTAATAGATGCGGCATAAAGATGCTCGGGTGACCATATCCCGGGTACACCTAGAGGAAACTCGGGAGGAGTAGCACATTCAATTGTGTTATTTAATACAGGAGAAGATAAAAGCCCCTTTCGGCCTTCTTTCCATTGCAGATTAACTTCATAATAATGCACATTTGCCATAGCTGTAATTTTTTTTGATGCGACAAAGGTGAGAAGTATAATTTATTAATACTGCTACTTAAGTTACATTAAAGTAATTTTATTTCTGCCCAGCTTTACTTTTCCGTTTTCTTCCAGTTGCTTTAATAAACGAGAAACCACTACACGAGCTGTTCCTAACTCGTTAGCTAACTGTTCGTGAGTAATTAATAATGTATTGCTACTGCTGATATTTTTCTTTTTTTGAAGGAGGTCGAGCAATCGTTCATCTACCTTTTTAAACGCAATGGCATTAACCACTTCCAATAATTCCTCAAAACGTTTATGATATAATTTAAAAATATAATTAAGCCATTCAGGATATTCTTTTAGCAGCATAGCTACCCTTTCAATAGGAATAAAGAATATTTCAGCATCTTCTTCTGTTTCGGCTCTAACCTTGCTGGTTTCGTTATGTATTCCTCCCAGAAATGACATGATACAACTTTCTCCGGCCTTAATATAGTATAGTAATATTTCTCTACCGTCTTCTTCAGTTCTAATAACTTTAAGTACTCCCTTTACCACTATAGGAATGGCTCTTATATATGAGTTCTCGTCCAGTATGACACTTCCGGATTTGTATTGTTTTTTAGTGCCAAACTGTAAAAGTTTTTCAATAAGCTCTGGCGATGTCTTAAAAGCTTCTATGAGTTGCAATTCTTCCATTTTTCAAAGATAAGAAATTAATATAGTTAATAGGCAGTTTCGTCTTTTCCAATTTCACAATCATTTTATTTTATTGAGAATAAAAATAAAAATAGTAATTTTAAAAACACTAATTTCGTTAACCATTTATGTAATAAAAGGGCGTGACTATTTTTAAGAAAGTACATATAGTTTTAATTAGTTATATTTTATGTTTGTTTGCCGGAATATCTTATTTGAAAGCACAGCATGCAACACCTGAAACAGGATTACCGTATATTGTAAATTACTCGGCCAAGCAATATAAAGCGCACGATCAAAATTGGTGTATAGTATCAGACTCGTTAGGGATTATTTACATTGGAAATAATATTGGCATTTTGGTGTTTGATGGTTTAGACATTGATGTTATAAACTCTGAAACAGCGATATACTCATTGGCCAAAGACCAGAAAGGAAATATTTACTATGGAGGAGAAGGTGATTTTGGACGTATTGAACCTACTGATAAAGGGAAATTAAAGTTAAACTCTATTACACATTTAATACCGGAGAAAGAAAGAAATTTTGCAGAGGTTTGGTCTATCAGAAACATTGATAACAAAATGGTATTTTCTACCCGTGATAACTTATATGTTTATGAAGAGGGAAAAATATCGGTAATAAAACCAATTAAAGGAAAGGGCATACATAAAAGTTTTTTAATAAAGAATAAATATTTAGCACGTGAATTTGAGGCAGGCTTTTCGTACCTGGACGGGAACACACTTAAATTTATTGAGGGGTCAGAAGTATTTAGCGATTTAATGGTAGATTTTGTGAATGAGGCAGATGGTAAAATAATTATTGGCACCCGCAGCAAAGGCTTTTATACCATGTATTGGGACGAAACTAACGACCCCGGTCATTGTAAAATATTACCTTTAGAATTTCCGGTTAGCAGTTATTTTAAGGATGCTCAGTTGTATGAAGGAATAAAGTTAAGTGATGGTAACTTTGGTTTTGCTACTAAAAATAACGGAATATTTATAGCAGATAAGCATGGAAATTTAATAGAACACTTTACCAAAGAGAAAGGAATATTGGACAATAAGGTTTGGTATTTAATGGAGGAAAAAGGTAAGAATTTATGGGCAGCAACAGATAAAGGAGTTTCTATGATTGATTATCATAGCCCTATACGTCAGTATAACTATATTCAAGGGCTTGTTGGTGCTATTAATGACGTAAGTTTTATAAACAACAAATTATATATTAATACCGATCGTGGAATAGTTGAGGGAATTCATACTAACGATGGAATTGTGTTTAAATCTTTTAATGAAATAAAAAGTTCAAGTTTCTCAAGCACATTGTTTAAAACCGACCAAACAAATGAGGTTATTGTTGCCACTGAGCAAGGACTGGCTTCAATTAAAAACAACAAAGCAACCTTTATTGATAATGGAGTGAGGTTTTATAATGCCTTACAGTATAGTAAAGATAAAAACATTTTAATTGCAGTAGGAAAAGATATAATAGTGGTATATAGATACGAGAACGGGAGTTTTAAAATACTAAGCGAGTATGAGTGTGAGTCGAATTTACGCTTTATTATAGAAGACAATAATGGAATAATTTGGGTAAGTGGAGATAATAAAACTCTCATAAAATTTAATCCTCTTATAAATGATACCGATAAGTATAAACACATAAATCTTAGAAATCATATAGATAACAAATCAGAAAATCAAATTATAAAGTTTAAAGATAGAATATTGCTAACTACCATTAAAGGGGTACATGAAATTACCAATCTTGAAAGCGATGAACCACAAATAAATAAGTCGAAACTTTTTTCTGAAAGCTATCAATTTCAGCAAAGCAATATTTTTAGAATATTTTCCGACAAATATGAAAATTTTTGGATTGCCTATGATTATGAAGTAGATTCAAAAAAAGGGGTTATAGCTTTCTGTAAGAAACAAAAAAATAATATTTACGAGTCGAACAATCTTTTATTTAACAAATACTTGGCGATTCAAAAAAATGGATTTTGTGAAGACAACGCAGGGAATATATGGATAGCAACTAATGAAGGATTGTTGAAATACAACACAATATTACCCTATAAAATAAATTTTTCTTTTCCTGTTTTTATTAAGAAAGTAACCTTAAAGAACGATTCAAGCTATATATTAACCAGAGGCTTAGTGCCAAAAGAGTTGCAGAATGAGCTTCCCTTTAGCATGAATGCTATTGATTTTAGATTCTCGGTAGCTAATTTTACGAATGCAGAAAATATATTTTTTTCCACAAGGTTATTACCTAATGAGAAGAAATTTACAGAATGGTCTTTGGTACGCACCAAAGATTTTAACTATTTAGCCGAAGGAACTTATACTTTGGAAGTAAAGGCAAGAGACATTTTCTATAACGAATCGGGGATAAAGAGGATAACGTTTACAATAGCGCCTCCTTGGTATAGAACACTGTGGGCTTATTTCCTATATTTTGTACTTGCAAATGTTGCCATCTATTTTATTATTAAATTTAACACCAAACGATTAAGAGCCTTAAATGATTTGCTTGAAAAAACCGTAAAAGAAAGAACACAGGAATTATGGAAAGAGAGAGATAAACTAAGAGAAGCCAATCAGGAAATAACAGATAGTATAAATTATGCCAAAATAATACAGCAAAGTATTTTGCCCGAGTCGCAGGCAATAAAGAAAGTATTTAAGCAGTCGTTTATTTATTTTAAACCGCGTAATATAGTTAGTGGTGATTTTTATTGGTTTAGTCAGTTAAGTAAGAGTGTTGGTTCTTTGTCAAAAAACTTGCATATTATAGCAGCAGCCGACTGTACCGGACATGGAGTACCGGGGGCTTTTATGAGTATGATAGGTAACGAAAAACTGAATCAGGCAATTACTGAAATTCCTGATTTAACACCCTCTACTATGTTGAAATTTTTGAATCAACATATCAAAGATTCGTTAAGACAAGAAGAAGGTCGAAGTCTTTCAAAAGACGGAATGGAAATATCTTTGTGTTTTTTTAATACAGAAACTAACATGTTAACTTTTTCGGGAGCCAACAGACCATTGTGGATATTTAGAAAAGGATGTTCTCTTGAGGAGGTAGAAATAATAAAACCAACCAAAGCGGCAATAGCCGGACATACCAGCATAAATCAGGAATATGAGGAAGTAAGCATACAACTAAACACAGGAGACACTTTGTATATGTTTACCGATGGTGCTCCCGATCAGTTTGGAGGACCCGATAACAAAAAGATTACGACTAAAGGATTTAGAAAACTATTATTCGATATTCAGAGTCTAAATATGGACGAACAAAGATTCTATATCAGTAAATTTTACCATTCGTGGATGAGAGACACCTACGAGCAAATAGATGATATTTTAATTATTGGAATAAAAATTTAATTTTATTACGCCTAACCATACCAAAAATGAATCATAGAGCAGGATTTGTAAATATAATAGGAAAGCCAAATGCAGGGAAATCAACATTAATGAATATTTTGGTTGGTGAGCGCTTAAGCATTATTACGCCCAAAGCGCAAACTACGCGACATAGAATACTGGGTATAGTTAATGAGGAAGACTATCAGATTGTTTATTCTGATACTCCGGGAATATTAACACCACATTATAAAATGCATGAAGCCATGATGAAGTTTGTTTATACAGCTTTAGCAGATGCCGATTTGCTCTTGTTTATTGTGGATGTAGCGGGGAAAGAACCGGTTGAAGAAGAAGTATTAAAAGAAATAAATAAATCGAAAACAGGTCTAATTTTAATATTGAATAAAATTGATTTAGTAAGTTCCACAGACTTAGAGGAAATTAGCAAGTATTGGGCAGGTGTTTTTCCGCAAGCCGAAATAATCCCCATCTCGGCATTGGAACAATTTAACATTGAGTATCTAAAAAAACGTATTGTGGCTCAGCTTCCCATTTCGCCACCATACTATGATAAAGAACAGCTTACCGACAAGCCCGAAAAGTTCTTTGTAAGTGAAACCATTCGCGAAAAAATTTTTTTGAACTACGAGAAAGAAGTTCCCTACAATTGCGAAGTGTATGTTGAAAGCTTTAAAGATTCTCCTGAAATAATCAAAATAAGAAGTATCATTTTTGTTTCACGCGATTCGCAAAAGGGTATTATTATTGGACATAAGGGGGCCGGATTAAAGAGAGTAGGAACACAAGCTAGAATAGAATTAGAAAAATTTTTCGGGAAGAAAATTTTTTTAGAGCTATTTGTAAAAGTGAAAAAAGACTGGCGCAACAATAATTATATGTTAAAACAGTTTGGCTATGAAGAGTAACACATTAAAAAAGGGCATAATAAAACAAAATGGCTAATCATAAAAAGCAAACAAGCAAATCACCTATAGGTATTTTTGATTCAGGAATTGGCGGACTTACTGTTGCCAGAGCTATTAATAAAATAATGCCCAATGAACAATTAATTTATTTTGGCGACACAGCACATTTTCCTTATGGCGAAAAATCGCCCGATTCTATAAAATACTATGCTCTGAGAATTAGTGATTTTTTGCTGAAACAAAACTGTAAAATGATTGTTATAGCATGCAATACCGCTTCATCGGTGGCTTACCAAACAGTAAAAAACCAGGCAGGTAACAAAGCTTTGGTGGTTAGTGTAATTGAGCCGGTAGTGAATAATGTTGCCAACCAATACAAACAAGGCAAAATAGGAGTAATAGCTACTAAAGGAACTATAAAAAGCGATATTTATAACAAACGGTTAAAAGAACTAAATACATCACTACAAGTATCGTCTGTTGCTACCCCATTGCTGGCACCTATGATTGAGGAGGGGTTTTATAACAACAATATTAGTAGAACAGTTATAAACAGCTATTTGCTGAAACCAAAATTAAAAAACATTGATGCTTTAATTTTAGCCTGTACCCATTACCCTCTGATAAGACCTGAGATAGAGGAGTATTACAAACAAAAAGTAAAGATTATAGATAGTGCTGAAATTGTTGCTGAGCATGTATATGCACTACTTAAAGAACATCGCTTGCTGAATAAGGATCAGGGAGAAAAAAGCAAATTTTATGTAAGTGATTATACCGATTCATTTGCCAAAAGCACCAAAATATTTTATAATAATAAAATAAAATTACAGTATAATCCTATTTGGGAGAATGAATAAGTTAACCTATTGAAATATCCGGTTTAAGGCAATGATTTTGAAAAGAGAACTGTTATTTATATTGATTGTTTTTTGTATAGTGTGCAACCTAAATAAGTTAATGGGGCAAACATTAACTATTGAAGGCTTTATTACCGAAAAAGATACTAATAGCACTGTTCCTTTTGCCTATGTAGTAAATAAAAAAAGCGGGGTAGGTACTGTTTCGTCAGATAAAGGATATTTTAAAATAAATGCACAAGCAGACGACACTATTTTAGTAAGTTGTATGGGGTATATAGCACGCAAGCTCGCAGCTCGCGATATATTAGAGCTAGGCAGTTATAAAGAAGGAAAAAAGATAATACTTTTTGCTAAAACATATACTTTAAACACAGTAAGCATAAGCCCGCGAGAGTTGAGCGAGAATCAAAAGAATTTTTATGAGCGTTTTATCAATACCCCTATGCCGAGTTTAGGCAGTCCTATTAGTGCATTGTACTTTGAGTACAGCAAGGAAGGACGAGAACGCAAAAAACTGATAGAGATATATAAGAAAGAATTGTTTTTTGAAAAAGCAGAAAAGCGATTGGCTTATTTTTTAAGCGTAAAAAAGGTTGACTTATCTAAATTTGATGTGCGCGCCTTTATTATGTATTGTCGATTTTCGGAAGAAATGGTGCAGTATGCCAATGATTATGATTTTTATTTTAAAACCAGCCGGTGTTTTGATGAATACACCGGAAATCCTGATTATCGTTAATAACAACGAATTTAAAACAAAGGATTTATTTTTTTAAGGATTAGATATTAACTTTGTAAAAAAGAAACATTTTGAAAATTTCATTGATAGCCGCTATTGACGAAAACAACGTATTAGGTAGCGATAACAGACTCATTTGGCATTTACCGGCCGACTTAAAATTTTTTAAGAAAACAACCTTAAACCATAGTATTATTATGGGGCGAAAAACTTTTGAAAGTGTGGGAAAAGCGCTGCCTCAAAGAAAAAATATAGTGATAAGTTCACAAGAGGCATATAAGGCTGAGGGCTGTGTGGTTGTTAAATCGTTGGAAGAAGCCATAAAGCAGGCAGACACAGATGAGATTTTTATTGTAGGAGGCGGAGTAGTTTTTGCGGAAAGTATGGCTATTGCACACCAGCTATATATTACCAAAATACACCATAGATTTGAAGGTGATACTTTTTTTCCTTACATAGATATGAATGTTTGGGAAGAGACATGGCACGAAAAGCACTATAAAGATGATAAACATGCTTACGACTTTACGTTTGTGATTTATAAAAGAAGAAACAATGGTTGAAGAAAAATCTGTATTAGTAATTGACACAGTACACCCCTTAATTTTTGAGATGTTGCGCGAAAGGGGATATACTCTTACTGAGGCATACACTTGGGATAAAGAAAGAATTAAAGAAGAAATACATCAGTTTGAAGGAGTTATTATAAGAAGTCGTATAAAGTTAGATAAAACTATAATTGATGCCGGCTCTAAATTGCAATTTATAGCTCGTTATGGAGCAGGCATGGAGAATATTGATGTTGAATATGCCGAAAGCAAAAACATAAGATGTTTAAATGCTGCAGCAGGAAATAAAGACGCTGTGGGCGAACATGCACTTGGAATGTTGCTTTGCCTGTTTAATAATATAAATAAAGCTAATGCAGAGGTGCGCCAATATCAATGGTTGAGAGAAGAGAACAGAGGAGAAGAACTGGCAGGTAAAACAGTTGGCATTATAGGTTATGGCAATATGGGAAGTGCTTTTGCTCAGCGCTTGTTGGGCTTTGATGCAGAGGTGCTGATATATGATAAGTATAAAAGCAATTATTTACCTGCCGGAAGTCCCTACAAGGAAAGCAAACTTGAGGATATTTTTGAAAGAGCAGAAGTGCTATCATTGCATGTACCGCTAACGGCAGAAACAAATGGTATGTTTAACTATCAATGGTTGTCAAACATTAAGAAACCTTTTTATTTAATAAATACAGCGCGTGGAAAAATATTAAACACCACAGATGCAGTACGATTAATGCAAGAGCAAAAGATTAAAGGAATGTGTTTAGATGTATTAGAATATGAAGACACATCGTTTGAACATTTGAATGCAGCCCATAGCAATGCTGCTTTGTCTTATTTAATGCAGTCAAATAAAGTAGTGCTTACTCCTCATATAGCAGGTTGGTCGCATCAATCAAATTATAAATTAGCGCGAGAGCTAGCTTTGGCTGTCCTTAGTGTTTAGTTTATAACACCTCTAAACCGGAAATGCTTCTATGCTTTTTTTGCATTAGACTCTATCCCCATAGTTTTGGCAAAATGTTTGCAAAATTCACGTAAATCCTCAGCAGCGTTAGTTTCTGCTGTGGAGCGCTCAAGCGTTTCAGACATACTCAATAGGGTTTGATAGAAAAACAACTTCATTTCTTCAACAGTCATTTCTTTTGTCCATAAATCAATTTTAAGGGTATTTTGATTTTCGGCATCCCACAAGGCAAGCAACATGGAGCGACATTCGTTAATTCCACTGACCCCCGAATCTGTAGCTTCCCAGGTTATTTGCTCCGGAAGGTGGTTAATATCGGTGGTTACTTTTATGTTTATTTCTGATGTTTTCATTATGATTTAGGTTTGTATTTTGACTGAGCTAAAATTTCTTGTGCATTTCTATTATTAAAAAGCGACACTAAGCTAATATCTTTTTGCTTATCCATATAGGCTTTTATTATTTTATATCCCACCCAAACCCCAATTTTTCCGGGCGATTCGCGTGGAAAACCGGGGGTAAAAGGACCTTCATTAACATATTTGCTGTTTCCGGCATTTAGCTGACTAAATAAAACATTTTTTTCAATAAGAGCCGACCATATTTGGGCTTCGTTTTTGTTACACCATTGCTGTTGCGCCTCAGTGTATCCCAACAAAAGTGTGTCAGGGGTGTTAGGCATAAGTTTTTTTACGGTATAGAGTACTTTCCCTTTGAAAATCATTTGGTGGAGCAAGGAGCTATAGTCTTCGTCCTTTTCAAACTCTGTTGATACCCATGCCTGCAGGGCATCGGGAACAATATATTCTTTACGCATTAATTTTTGTCTATATAGCGGAAAATCCATCAAAGAATATGGAGAGTAGTTACTTCCTAAATACATTTCGAGTCCAATACCTAAAGTATTGTTGGTGGTTATGGTTGAATAGTTATAACCCGATACAAAGTAGGTTATTTCCGGAATTTTTGCTTGTGGAAATAAATAATGAAAAGTTTTAAAAGCATTGGTCAATTGTTGGTTGAAGTCATCAACACGGCTATATTGCTTTTGTACTTCATCATACATTTCTTTAATGTATTTATCATGAATAAAATCATTTAGAAGCCTTGTCATTTGAGGGTTTGAAGAATCACCAATATTAATTATTTTTTTCGTAAATAAATAAAAAAAGTCAGGATATTTTATAGCAATGGTATCGGTAATAACCATGTCCTTGTTGTTTTTAAGGGCAAATAAATCATTGTCAAAACGATTAACCTTCAAAACAAAGTTTTCTTTTTCCACCTCGGGCGGCAATTTAATTTTGGTGTCGTTTTGGCACGAAGAATAACAAAGCGCTGTTAAAAATAAAAGAAACGGATATAGTCTCTTCATTAAAAATATATTAATATTGTACAATAAAATTGTTCAAAAATATGAAAAAGCTTTTTTTATTCAGCCTCTGTTTTGTAATAGTTATTGGAAAATTATCAGCACAAGATAATACCAATGATTCTAAATTTCGTTTTGGTTTAAAAATGGCTCCGGCTTTTGCTTGGATGAAACCGGATGATAAAAAGAAATTAACCAATGATGGTGTAGCTTTAAAATTTGCCTACGGCCTAGTTACAGAGTTTAGAATTAACTCAGTGGCCAGCCTATCTACCGGCATAGAAGTAAATTATTCGGGCGGACGTATGAATTTTGCCAATCAAGCAGATTCAAATTACTATGATCCTTCAGAATATACTGTTCCTAAAGCAGGCACAATTGACCGCTTTTTTATATCGAAAAGAAATTATAAGATTACCTATGTTGATTTGCCTATATTGCTAAAAATGAAAACCCCCGAAGTTAATGGTTTTACGTACTTTGGGCAGTTTGGTATAAACCTTTCGGTACGCGCTAAGGTAAAAGCCAATGATGTTGGAACTTTAGTAACCTATCGTGACAGTTCATCATATTTTAAAAGAGTAAATACCATTAACGATTACGAAATACCGGATTTAATTATTACAAAAGATATGAGTTTTTTTAGAGCCGGCTTAAATATTGGTGGAGGTGCAGAATACAGAATAGCTGGGAACACTTCAATGTTTGCAAGTGTAAATTTTCAAAACGGATTTACCAATGTGTTGAAAGCAGAATCAAAAGTTATTCGATCTCAAACCAAAAACAATCAAAACTTTTTACAAAATGCAAAAACAAACTTCTTTCAGCTTAATGTGGGTATATTGTTTTGACACTCAGAAATAAATAGGATATAAATTAGATTTGATTTGAAAAGAAAGAGTCATCTATGCGCATTGTTTGGGCACAATTATATTTTCAGATAGGAAACCTTAGTGATAATGCATTAAAGATTATTGAGGCCATAGAGCAAGCCCAGCATAACAAAGCCGATTTAATTGTTTTTCCTGAGTTAGCACTATGTGGCTATTCTCCTTTAGATTTACTTGAACAAAATTCGTTTATAGAAAAATGCAAGAAAGAGTTAGATAAAATTGCGGCACATTGCACACAAATAGCTGCCATTGTTGGCGCTCCTTTGGTTAACAACAGTTTGGCCGGAAAGAAATTATTTAATGCTGCATTTTTTATGCAACACCAAAAAATTGAAAGAGTAATTAAAAAAACTTTATTACCCGATTATGATGTTTTTGATGAGTGTAGATATTTTGAGCCCAATAAAAACTTTGAACTTTTAGAACTTAAAAACAAGAAAATAGCTCTAACTATATGTGAAGATATTTGGGACAGTTACGAAGCCAATGTTTATAGTATTAATCCTTTACAGGAGTTGATAAAGCAACAACCCGATTTTGTTATCAATATTGCCGCTTCGCCATTTCATTACCGGCAATATCATCACCGAAATTTGATTATTAAAAACAAGGTGCTTGAATATAAAATTCCATTTATCTACGTAAATCATTGTGGGGCGCATGCTGAACTTATTTTTGACGGAGGTTCACGTGCTTTTGATGCAGAAGGAAATTTAATTGCAGCCTCTCCATTTTTTAAAGAAGACATACAATATATTGACTTGTTTGACAAGCGTGTCAAACCTATTGAAACCACCGATCCGGATAAGTATCAGTTGATTTATGATGCCTTGGTATGCGGCATTAAAGATTTTTTTGAAAAACAACAATTTAAGAAAGCGGTTTTAGGATTAAGCGGAGGAGTTGATTCGGCCTTGGTACTTTGTTTAGCCGTAGCAGCTCTAGGTAAAGAAAATGTATATGCTGTATTATTGCCATCGCCTTACAGCACAGAGCACAGCATAAGCGATTCTTTGGAGTTGGTAAAAAATTTATCCTGCCCACATACCATTGTTCCTATTGAAAACAGTTTTAATGAAATTCTTAGCACCCTTGAGCCAAGTTTTAAAAATACAGTATTTAATGTTGCTGAAGAAAATATTCAGGCCCGACTAAGAGGCTTGATATTAATGGCTTTGAGCAATAAGTTTAATTATATTTTATTAAACACCAGTAATAAAAGTGAAATAGCAGTAGGCTATGGAACGCTTTATGGGGATATGTGTGGAAGCCTTGCTGTTATTGGTGATTTGTATAAAACCGAGGTGTATAATTTATGTCAATATATCAATAGAAACAAGGAAATAATCCCGCAAAATATTTTAACCAAAGCTCCTTCTGCCGAATTGCGCCCCGGACAAAAAGATTCAGACTCATTGCCTGACTATGACCTATTGGACAAAATTTTGAATTATTATATTGAGCAAGGTTGCTCTTCTGAGGAGATTATTGCCAAGGGATATCAACACGAAACAGTTTTAAGCATCTTGAACATGGTTCAAAGAAACGAGTATAAACGCAGACAGGCAGCACCTATTTTGAGAGTGTCTTCAAAAGCTTTTGGTCTAGGAAGAAAAATGCCTTTAGTTGCAAAAATTAAATAAGGAAATGAAAAAATATATTTTTTTAATAAGTGCCGCTATTTTGTTGTTTTGTGCCAAGGGCAAAGCACAGCCTCAATTATATTATACAGCAATAGGGTTAAATGCTGCCTATAATTATGGCATTACTTTAAAGCATTATTTGAATCATAAAAATATGATTGAAGGAATTGTTAACTTTAATTATGGGGCAGGCACTACCTTGTTGTATGAGTTTAACAATCGTCATCCCTTTAATGTTGATGAGCTTGATTGGTATTACGGTATAGGCGGACATGTAAAAGCCTTAAACGGAAGACGATCTAATGTGTTTTATAATGATAGGCTTAAACACTTGTATGTAGGACTTGATGCGGTTTTGGGGCTCGAATATACCTTAAAAGAAACACCATTAAACTTAGGAATAAATGTTAAACCGGAATTGAATTTTATTACTAACAATATGTTTTGGATTGATGGAGGTATAACAATTCGTTATGTTTTAAAATAAAAAATTATCTTTGTTTTGTAAAAATTTATATATTTGTCACAATTAACACACTAAAAACAAAAAAACAATGAAAAAAATTAAAACAATTTTCGCAGCAGCTTCAATCGCTTTATTAATGGCTTCATGCTCAACAATATCGCCTACTATGTTAACCCAGAATTCTGTAGGTACTAAAGTGGGTAGAGCTTCAGGTACGGTTTATCTTAGGGTTTTTGCTTTTGGAGCTGATTGGAGTTTACAATCGGCTGCTAAAAATGGTGGTATTAACAAAATTGCAACAGTTGATACTAAAGTAACAAATATTCTTGGTATTATTTGGACATTTGAAACCATCGTTACCGGAGAATAATTTTTATGATTTCTTTTTAAGAGCATTTGTTGAATAACAAATGCTCTTTTTTTATTTTTATGATGACTATGAAGCGGATTTATGTAATTGGGTTTGTCTTGTCTTTAGCTTTTTTACAATCGTGTGGGAGTAAGGACAAACATATAAATTTTGGATATTTAGAGTGTTTTAATCCCGGAATTAATGAAAAGCAATTAAGCATTTCTCAACTACACTTAAATTTTTACGAAAAATATTTATTTATTGATAGCTGTGATATAATGCTTAACAGAGTGATACTCAGTGATAGCAATTATTTTTATATTGCCATGAGTACCAATAGCACTATTGAAAAATTTGAAAATAGAATGCTTCGTAATAATGCTTTTAAGGTACTTAACCAAAAACAATTTGAAGACAAAGAAAAAAAATTCAATTCTTTTTTAATAAAGAACAAGGATATGTTTTTTAATAGAATACTTTATACAGCGCCTAAAACAAAAGAATTTATAGTGTTTGATTATGTGTCAAAAGACTCTTTAACAGCTAATAGCTTTTATGAGAATCAACAAAATTTTACCCAAAAAATTAGTTGCAATGATGAATAAAAATATCTTATTTCTTTTGTTCTTTATTTCCATCACTACATCATGTATAGGCGGTCGTAACAGCAGTATAAAGGCAAGACATTCATTTAAAAGCGACAGAGAAGTAATTTTTGTTAATGCCGATAGTATGGTTTATTTTATTAAACCAATATTAATGAAGTCGGAAAAGAAAAATAGTTTGATGATAGATTATACCTATTTGTTTTCCAAGAAAAGCCCCAATAACCCGGTAAAAATTAGCTTTACGATATATTCAAAAACCCGTTACGATAGCCTTGAAGCCATAAAATTAGTTTACAACAACAACCAAAGTATTGAGATAAAAGAAATTAATATGATGTTTCAAGAAAAGAAAGGGAGTGATAAATATTTGATTAGATATAACTTTTGGGTAGATAAAAAACGTATGGAGGAAGTGAGTAAAAGCAGTTCCTTAGAACTTATTTTAAACAATAATGAAGGTTTTAAAGCTTCAGATAAAAAATGGAAACGCTTGGCAGAAGTGCTTAACCAATCGCTGCAAAACATGTAGAAAATTCATGAAAGATAAGAGAAAACAATAAATATTTCTCTCTAATTCAATAGCATTGAAACTAATGCTTATTGATGTTATTACAATATGCAGCTGCATTATGCAAATCATACTTATTCAGATTGGAAATAATTATTGTGGAATAATATTCTTTTAGAAATAGTTTTTGCGAGCTAGTCTATAAGGAAATTTTTTTAGTTTATTTTTCATTGAAATTTTATTTCTTAATTTGGCTGTTGTGGTCATGGAATAAAGAAAATGATAAAGATGGTTTAGGCATTAATTCTTCACAAAATTTCCCTTTTATCAATTAATAAAAAAAGCATAATAGAGATAATTAAGCTATCAATAAGTAGCGCATTAAAATACCAATTATGGGCGAGTTGAGAATTACAACAGAAACATATTTTATATTTCAGTTATTTGGCTTTATTTTTGTTGATGAATATTTAAAATATTTACCTTTTTAATTATATTACTATGAAAAATTTATTTACTCTGTTGGGTCTTGTAGCTTTTGTTTTGGCAGCATTTGTTATTCAAAGTTTTTCTGTTCCACAGCAACCCGACCCCTGGAATAGCAAGCAGTTAATGGAGCCGTCAGACTTGGCTAAGATTATTGAAGGCAAAACAAATCAAAAAGTTTATGTTTACAGTATTGGGCCGGCAGCTCTAATAAAAAACTCTATTGACATAGGAGAAGGGAGTAATGCCAACAATATAGCCAAGTTGAAAGAACAAGTAAGTAAGCTCCCTAAAGATGCTCAGATAGTAATTTATTGCGGTTGCTGTCCGTTTAAAAATTGCCCAAACGTAAGACCTGCTTTTAGCTTGCTCAACGAAATGAAATTTACCAATCATAAGTTGTTAAACCTATCAAATAATTTACGCGAAGACTGGATTGCCAAAGGATATCCAACAGTAAGCCAATAAAGCACGATTATTCCATTTGATAAACAATAAACTCAAACTCACGACCCGATATATCTTTTCGGTTAAAAATAGCAATCTTATTTAAACCCTCAATATTGGCCAAAAAGGTTTTATCAACCCCGCAATCGTAACCAAAATGCGAATCCCAGAATACTATTTCTCCCGGCTTTAAGGCATTTTTAAATTCAGGGTGACTTAAAACACAATTTTCGTAATATTTGTTGGCATTAAATATATCTATATTTAGAAGCATATTAATATACGAATATCTACCATACACACGACTGTCTAATAAGCCCGGTTGTGTTTTTATCCAATGAGCCGCTTGTGTTAATACTATACTCTCATTATTGGGTTGCAGCGGTTGGTGATATTGCTTGAAAGGATAAACAATGACAGCCATTAATATCAAAGCGGGCAGTGCAATATTGATGGGTTTATAATTTCTAACAAAATAAGTAATAAAATTAAAGCCTTTAAGGGCAATAATTCCAAACATTGGAGCTACTGCCGCCATAACCCTGTGTAAACCGAGCGAACCAAAAAGTCCTTTCCACCAGAATACCGAATGCATTACAAAATAGAGGGCAAAAGAACCGAATATCAGGAGAAAGAAAACGGTTTTATGCTTTTCAATTTTATCAAACTTAAAAAAGAAGCTCAAACAAGCCGCTACAAAAAGCACTACCAAAGGGAGTCCAAAAAGCCTGTCGTTATGAGCCACAAAATAAAACAAAGTACCATGTCCGTATAAATCGTAAGCCCCTTTGTACGGATTTTGATGTATTATCCACAACAAATCATTAAACACCAAGCCACCAACCAAAGAGTATAATACTGAGCCGGTAGCCGTGAGCCAAAAGGCTTTTACTTGTTTTATCAATAATAAATAAACAGAAAACAGCGGAACAATAAAAAAACCTTCGGTACGGGCAAAAGGCAGAAAAGAGATAATAATAGCCGCCAAATAATATTTTTCTTTCAATATCAAATAAACCGATATGGTAAGTACCAAGGCGAAAGTTGGCTCAGTAAGAGCGCTAAAGCTTGACATAAAAAACAAAGGAGAAAAGAAAACCAGAATAAAAGCTGCCGCATTGTTTCTGAAATTAAGCTCGCGGGCAATAAACACAGCAGTATATGCAGTAATGGTATTACAAAGTAAATTATATATATTGCTTCCTAGATAACCGGCCTGTGCAAAAGGAGCGCTTAATAAAATGTACAATGGTTTACCCCAGTGGTCGAGCAACAAATGAGGGTATTTTATAGTGTAGCGGGCAATTAAATAATGCTGGGGGCTATCGCCTGTATCAAAAGTGCCTTTGCTGTAAACAATAAACAACAATACCAAGGTAAATGCAGCAAAAGCAATCATATATACCGATTCTTCTTTAATCTTCATCTATTGTCAATATTGGTTTCATTCATTGTTTTCCTTCTGAGGAACACGAAATAAAAGTAAAAATCCTACCAAAAAAAACAGCACAAGAATAAGTATAGGAGTACGCATAGTTGAGCTATTTTCTGTAATTAGTGCAAAACAAGCCATCCCTAAAACAATACTCATTTTTTCGCACACATCATAAAAGCTAAAATACGAAGTGTGGTCGTAAGTTTCAGGTAACATTTTACTGTAGGTGCTTCGGCTAAGCGATTGAATACCGCCCATAACCAAACCTACACCCATAGCTACTAAATAAAAATGCATAGGAGTATAAACCAGTGCATAGGTAAGGGCACAAATTATAGCCCAAAATACGGTAGCTATTTTAAGCGTTAATAAGTTTCCTGCTTTTCTGGATATATAAGAAAACAGGTGTGCCCCACCCATAGCTACAAACTGAATAATTAAAATTACAGTAATAAGCTTTCCGGAGTCCATCCCGCTGCCGTCAGTATCTTTAATTTCGGTTGAACCGAACAAGGTGGCCACGAGCATTACCGTTTGAACGCCCATACTGTATATAAAAAAGGCAGCTAAATATCTTTTTAATTGTTTATTGTGTTTCAATTCGTTCCACACTTTCATAAGCTCATGGTAGCCATTGGCTAGGGTAGTTCTTTTATGGTTGATTTTTTCGCCTTTTGGTAAATAATAAAATGGAATTTGTGCAAATCCTGCCCACCAAATACCCACAGTTAAAAAAGAGATACGGGTAGCCTCGGCTGCTGACGATATATGAAACATTTCATAGTTTTTTATCATCACCAAATTAATAACTAATAATATAGAACTTCCCCAATATCCCATAGAAAAGCCCTTGGCGCTTACCTTATCTTGTTGTTCGGGATAGGCAATTTCAGGCAGATAAGCATTGTAAAAAACCATGCTTCCGCTATACCCCATACAGGCTACTATAGCCAAGATAATACCTAAGGAAACCGAATCTTTATCAAAAAAAAACATAAGCAAACAGGCGCCTGCACCCATATAACTAAAAATCTGCATAAATTTCTTTTTACTGCCACCGTAATCGGCAACCCCCGATAGCAGTGGAGAAAAAAGCACAACTACTAAGTAGGCAAAGGCCAAAGAATATTCGTATAAGGCTGTGTTTTTAAAACTTATTCCTAGAAAATTTACCGTATTGTTAATTACTTCACCAGCATCGTTTTTTTCAGTAGTTACGGCATTATAGTATATAGGAAAAATAGTTGCAGTAATAACCAAATTATACACCGAGTTAGCTAAGTCGTAGGTGGCCCAAGCCCTAATTAATTTCTTATCTCCTTTGAGAAGTAATGGCATAAAACAATTATTATTTAACCTATCATTTCACGAATGTAGCAAACTTATAAAAACAAGAAGAATATTTTTCCAATTTAGAAGTGCAAATTACATTTATCAAAGGTCAGTTTTATGAAACATCATGGTATATCAAAACACAAAGCTTACTTGTCCAAAAATAATACTACCGACCCCTCCTTAAAAACAGTCGTTGCTCAAAAAAAAAGTTGTATTTTTGAACGCTATGCCATACAAAGAAAAAGATATTGAAAAACTATACTACACTATTGGTGAGGTATCGGAAATGCTTAATTTAAATGCATCTCAAATACGTTTTTGGCATAAGCATTTTGATATTATTAAGCCACATAAAAACAAACATGGAACACGCTTGTTTACTGCTAAAGATATTGATGCAATTACCAAAGTTAACGAACTTGTAAATGAAAAAGGCTTTACCATTCAAGGGGCTAAACAGTACTTAGAGCAAAGCCCCGAAATGTTTGACGATAAAAGAGAACAAGCTATTGCATATCTGCGCTTGCTCAAAGAAAAATTATTAATACTTAAAGATCAAAACAACTCCATGCCTTAATTTAATAGGAGAGAAAAGTTGCCAAGTACCGACACAAAACCCAATTCGTAAAACATCAGCAGCACCTATAAAAATATTAGTAGATTTGCAGAACATATTTACCTAAAATATTTATACTATATGAGAATTCATCGCGAAGGAATACCTACAATTTTTATTACCCTTATGTTGTCATTATTGATTAATGGTATTTCGGGCTTTTGGTTAGATAAAGTTCCTTTTGCACAACTAATAGTTTTGTCATTAAGCATATTTGCCCTTATTACGGTTTTACAGTTTTTCAGAAACCCTAATCGTAAAATAGCCTTTAACGATAACGATATTTTAAGTCCTGCCGATGGAAAAGTGGTAGTTATTGAAGAGGTGGAAGAGAGTGAATATTTTAAAGATAAGCGCATTCAAATTTCTGTTTTTATGTCGCCTGTTAATGTACATGTTAATCGTGCGCCTATAAAAGGCATTGTAAAATATGTAAAGTACCATGCCGGACTTTACTTGGTAGCTTGGCACCCCAAATCATCTACCGATAATGAACGAACCACTATAGTGATGGAGCACAGCTCGGGAAAACAAATTTTAATGCGTCAGATTGCCGGGGCTTTAGCCCGCAGAATTGTTTACTATTGCAAGCTCGAAGAGGCATTAAATCAGGGCGATGAGTTTGGGTTTATTAAATTTGGTTCTCGTGTTGATGTTTTTTTGCCTTTGGGCACTAAGGTTAATGTTAAACTTAACGATACTGTAAAAGGCGGAAAAACATCTTTGGCATCATTTACATGATTAGATTTTACCTAATCAATTTGTTAAATATTTTTGATTTAGGTTTTCGTGGCATAAAAAGTGCTATTAGTCAAAGAGATATAAGAAAATACATAAATCTTTATTAATTTTACACTAAAACAAAATAAAACCAATGAAAAATATTCTGTTATCCTTTATCATCACAACCATAACAACAGGCTTTGTGTTTGCTCAAAAAAGTGAAAGAGTAATACCTTCGGTAAATATTAAAAAGCTTGACGGCACTCTGTATAATACCGATAATATTAAAAACAACGGAAAGCCAATAATTATTGACTTTTGGGCTACTTGGTGCAGTCCGTGCAAAGCTGAGTTGAATGCTATTGCCGAAGAATATGATGATTGGCAAAAAGAAACCGGAGTAGTTCTTTATGCCGTATCAATAGACGATGCACGTAATGTTGATAAAATTGCCCCATACGTTAATGGCAAGGGTTGGGAGTATGAAGTTCTCTCAGATGTTAACGGTGATTTTAAAAGAGCCATGAATGTAAATAATGTTCCACATGTTTTTGTTCTTAATGGGAATAGAGAAATTGTATATCAGCAAAACTCGGCTGCCCCTGGCGATGATAAAAAGCTTTACGAAATAGTGAAAAAGGTTGCAAAAGGCGAGAAAATAGACTAATCCTTACAGATTGCTTTTAATAAACATGAAAAACAAAATACTGTCCCTTTTTTTATTCTTCTTTTCTTATGCTTTCTTTCAAGCAGAGTATATATTTGCGCAAGGAGAGATTCATGGAAATTTTCAGGTAGATGCTCAGTACTACAATGCCGATAGTGCCATTGGTGCTTTACCTGTTCCTGAAAAAATGCTGATGAACAGTTTTACCAATCTTATTTACACCAACGGCAGTTTTTCTGCCGGAGTAAGGTTTGAGAGTTACCTAAACTCAATGCAGGGTTTTGACCCCCGATACATTGGCAATGGTATTCCTTTCAGATATGCCAGTTTTAATCGCGATAATTTTACCATTACCGTGGGTAGCTATTACGAGCAGTTTGGCAGTGGTTTAATTTTTAGAAGTTATGAAGAAAGAGGTTTGGGGTATGATAATGCAATGGATGGCATTAGCGTTAAATTTACGCCCTATAAAGGGGTTTATTTAAAAGGCTTAGTTGGTAAGCAAAGATACTATTTTACACACGGGCCGGGTATTGTGAGGGGCTTTGATGGTGAAGTTTCATTAAACGAAATGATTACCTCTATGAACGAAAAGAAAACCAAGATATTTTTGGGCGGTAGTTTTGTAAGCAAGTTTCAATCAGACCAAGACCCTGTTTATATTTTACCGCAAAATGTTGGTGCCTGGGCCTATAGGTTGAAGCTAAATCATGGCGGGTGGGCTTTCTTTAGCGAGTATGCCACTAAAATAAACGACCCTTCGAGCGTTAATAATTATATTTATAAGAGAGGCGGAGGCTTGTATGTTAATAGCAGTTATTCGCAAAAGGGTTTAGGCGTTAATCTTGCCGCCAAGGTTATTGATAATATGAATTTTAGAAGCGATCGTACAGCACAAAATAATGACTTAATGATTAATTATTTACCTTCATTAACCCGACAACATACCTACAACTTAGCTTCAACCATTTACCCCTATGCCACACAGCCCAATGGCGAAATGGCATATCAGGCCGACATTACCTACACCATGAAAAAAAATACTTTGTTGGGTGGTAATTACGGAACAACCCTATTAATCAATTATGCCTCGGCCAATGGGCTTGACACGGTACGTGTTCCTAGTGGTTTGGGCTATAAAGCTAATTATACCAAGTTTGGACAGGTTTACTATAAAGACTTTAATATTGAAATTCAGAAAAAGATTAATAAATCGTTTAAGTTTAATTTATTTTATGCCAACTTTGCTTATAACAAAGAAGTAGCTTTAGGTAAGGTAGGCGAAGGAATGGTTTATGCCAATATTGAAGTGTTTGATTTTACCTATAAATTTAATGACACACATGCGCTAAGAATGGAGTTGCAAGCCTTACAAACCAAACAAGATAAAGGCGATTGGGCAACTGTTTTGGCCGAATATACCATTTCGCCTAAATGGTTTTTTACCGCTCTGTGCCAATACAATTATGGCAATAGTATAGTGAGCGACCGTCAATTATACCCCATAGCACAAATTGGATTTATTAAAAACTCCACCCGTGTAACCTTAGGCTACGGAAAACAACGTGCCGGAGTATTTTGCATAGGAGGTATTTGCCGTGTGGTACCGGCTTCTAATGGAGCCACAATTTCTATTTCAAGCAGTTTTTAAAGATAAATGAAAATGAAAAAATTAAACCAATCAATCTTTCTGTTACTGAGCATTATTGGATTTTTCTATAGCTGCGATAATGTTGACCGTGATGTTATTGCCAACTACGGAAAAGAAAAAAATAACGCTCCAGCCGACACAAGCATTACCGACTCGACCGAAACCAGGGTTAGAAAAGTATTGTTAGAAGACTTTACCGGGCATACCTGCCCTAATTGCCCTGCCGCTGCTGCCGAGATAAAGAATTTAGAAAACCTTTATGGCGATAAAGTTGTGGCTATGGCCTTACATGTTTCCTCAACATTTGCCGAGCCAATGCCCCCAACTTTTCCGGCCGATTACCGAACCACTGAAGGAACAGCTATTGACGATTTTTTTAAAATTTCACAGGCGGGTCTTCCTAAAGGAATGGTTAACCGTAGAGGCTATCAGGGGCAACATATTTTGCCATATCAGCAATGGGGCACCGAAGTAAATAATATTATTAACACTCCGCTTGATGCCTGGATAAGCATGAAAAACAGTTATGATGACAACACCCGAAAAGTTACCACCAACCTTAAAATAGATTTTGAAAACAATATTGACGATGAGGTTAAATTATGTGTTTTTCTTATTCAGGACAGTATTGTATCGCCTCAAAAAGATGCAAATACCCCGGGAGGCAAGGATCTTGATTATGTACACAACCACATGTTACGCAAAGGGCTAACTTCGGCATTTGGAGAAACTATCTTTACCAATCCAAAATCTGATACACCTGAAATCGAGAAAAGCTATTCCTTGGTATTGCTGCCCGAGTGGATTCCCGAGCATTGTAAAATAGTGGCTTATTTATACAAGGCAAGCAACTATGAGGTTATTCAGGCACAAGAGAAAAAAGTAAAATAGCTTTGAAACAAAATCTTCTTATCTGTTTTTTCCTTTTGCTGTTGCCGGCTGTTGCCAATGCACAGAACTTTGCCGGGGGCGGGTTGTTAGGGCTTAATGTTTCGCAAGTATCTGGCGATAATCTTGGGGGCTATAACAAGGCCGGAGTATATGGAGGATTTTTTGTAAGCCGTAAAATCAATGATAAAAGCGAAGTAGAAATGCGTATTACCTATTCTTCAAAGGGTAGCAGAGATGTACCTAACTATGATAAAGGAAAATACACAGCCTATTTTTTACATTTAGATTATGTTGAGGTGCCCATACTTTATCGCTATAAATATAAGTTTGTTTGGTTAATGGCAGGAATTTCGGGGGGCTATTTGTTTCACTCTTCAATTGCCAACGAGTCGGGGCCTTTTCCACCATTAAGCATAGAAAATCGTCCTTTTCATAAATACGAAGTGGCCACCCAATTTGGTGTATCAGTTCCATTGATGGAGCATTGGGAGGCCGAATTAAAAACGGCTGATACTTTTTTTCTGTTACCTGTACGTAAGCATGCCAGTGGAGCCACCTACCGCCTCAACTTTGGACAACTCAACAGTGTATTGAGTTTGTCTCTTAAATATAAATTCTAAAACCGAAATATTAGAATGAGTAATAAAAGCAATAAAATAGTGGTGGCTGTAACCGGAGCCAGTGGGGCTATTTATGCTCAAGTGCTACTCCAAAAATTGGTATTATTACAAGACCAAATACAACATATAGGAGTGGTAATGAGCCATAATGCTAAGGAGGTATGGCAATACGAGCTGGGAAATAATGATTTTGAAAAACTCCCTTTTACACTATATCGCAAAGATGACTTCTATGCCCCCTTTGCCAGTGGTTCGGCAGGATATAATATGATGATAGTTTGTCCATGCTCTATGGGAACATTGGCCCGTATAGCCTCGGGGGTTTCTAACGATTTAACCACCAGAGCAGCCGATGTTATGCTTAAAGAAAGAAAAAAGTTAATTTTGGTGGTACGTGATACTCCGTATAGTTTAATTCATATTAACAATATGAAAACTATTACCGAAGCCGGTGGTATAATTTGTCCGGCAAGTCCTTCATTTTACAGCCGCCCGAAAAGTTTTGAGGAGCTTGCCTCTACGGTTGTTGACCGTGTATTAGAGTTGTCGGGCTTAAATATTTCAACTTATCGCTGGGGCGAAAAATAAAATTGGTACAAATATTGTAATTTGTTATTTTAATATTTATTAAATTTACACTTTCAAAAAAGTTCAAAATGAAAAAAATCAATTTACTGATAGCCATTGTTGCTGTAGCACTAATTACCTTTGGGTTTATAAGTAATCGTAAACAGGGGGTTACCACCGGCATAAATGTTGGACAAAAAGCTCCTGAGTTGAAATTTAAAAACCCTGATGGAAAAGAAATAGCTTTAAGTTCAGTAAACAAGGGACGATACGTGCTTATTGATTTTTGGGCAAGTTGGTGCGGGCCGTGCCGTATGGAAAACCCTACAGTGGTGAAGGCCTACAACAACTATAAAGATAAAAAGTTTAAAGGAGGAGCCACCGGATTTACCGTTTATGGTGTTTCGCTCGACCGCTCGGCCGAGGCCTGGAAGCAAGCTATTGCTAAAGATGGGTTAATTTGGGAAAATCATGTATCTGATTTAATGTATTGGAACTCTGAAGCCTGTAAACCATATCAAGTTAACTCTATTCCGGCAAATTGGCTAATTGATAACAATGGTGTTATTGTTGCCCGAGGTCTTAGAGGCCCTGCTTTAGAAGCCGAGTTGGCCAAACATGTTCAGCCATAGGAAAGAGCTTGTTTCTTTTTATTTACGCTCTATTTACCGATATTCAACTATACCTGTTGAATAAGTGAAGTATAGAATATAGCTTTTTTTATTGACTTTCTTAATTGAAGTCTTGCTTTATTCTTTAATCATTATAAAGCCTTGCAAAACGGTATTACTTTGTGCCACTGTGTTATGTTTTTACATTCCCTTTAATAGCTTTGGCTAAAACTTGTGCATTATTCCTTATTTCACGAGTTTAGTTGTTTTCATATATAGTTTCAGATTTAATTCTCTTCCCTAAAACTTAGCGGTAATGCCTATTGTTTATCAATGTACCAAGCAGGGATTATACTGTATAAAATGATAGCTACTGCACAAAAATGGGCGTAAAGCCCAATAAATACGATTTTTGTGATTGCAATATAACAATTGAACATTATGAACTTTACACAAGCACAAATTACAGAATATTTTTAGGATTCTTAGCTACAAAAAAAGCCCGAAAGATTTCTCTTCCGGGCTTTCACTATATAAACCAAACTATTATTGACGACTTAAATATACTTTCTCTGTAAACAATTGTTTGTTGTTGCTTATCTTAACCAAGTATTGTCCGGCAGCTATGTTTGTTAGTTCAAACACTTTCTTGCCTTTCATAAGCACCTGACTGTAAGAGGCTACAACCTTACCACTCATATCAATTAATTCTATGTTGGCATTTCCATCAAATTTACTGCCAAAATCAATATTTAGCTTGTTGCCTATGCCGCTAATGCTTAAAGCATTATTATTCATAACGGTTATGCCGGTAGTATTGTTAACTACTACAGTTGTGGCAGCTGTTGAAGTACAAAGCCCGTTTGAAACCTCTACAGTAACCGTATAAGTTCCGGCTTGTGTAAAGCTGTGCATTACATTGGCAGGGCCGTTGTTAATTATATTTCCATCACCAAAATTCCAGTTATAAGCACTAGCTCCTTGGGCGGTTGCAGTAAACACTACATCTGTATTGGCAGCCATGTCAACCGAATTAGTACTTGCAACAATATTGGTTGGTATAGCATTTCCACCTCCAATAGTAAAATAATCTACAGCAGTATAAGTATTAGGGCTAACACCAAAGGTCATTTCGGCCATATAGTTACCCATGCTTAAATGATCAATAGTAAGTGTACCATTTACATTGTTATGATTGCTGATTAACACCCCGTTTTGGTCTTTTATGGCAATATTTACGGTATTGCTTGTTGGGTAGTTTATCACTAACTTACCATCATTTCCTTGGCAACTTTCGTTAAAGGCATTTAACTCCACTGCAGGGTGGAAATGAAGTATAAAACGATTGTTGATGTTTCCACCTGCTAAGGTAGCCGTATAACTTGGATTGCTACGCAAATTAGTAATTATACCGGCATGTAAATCTTCTAAATATACCATTACCGAAGGTGCTAAATCAGTCATATCGGTAGCCTTAATTGTATAAGTTCCGGCACTTTGTATGCGAAGACCTAAAGGAACAACTTTATCGCTATTTAAGCTGCCCATTTTGTTAATGCTAAGAGGAGTTTGCTCGATATACGAATAAATATTTGGAACCCCACTCAAGCGGGCAGGTAAGAGTTTTGCATCGTCTGTTAAACTATAATTATCCTGACCCAAAGAACTAAAGTAAATGGTAGTGATATCATTATAGCCATTACCTTCTACTTCAAGGCGAATTAAATCAGGCACGGTATTATAACCGCTAAAGTAGTTGGTACTCAAGTCGGCCGGACTGGTTAAGCGAATACTGTTATTGGCATTGATAGTACCTGTAGCTGTGGCAGTAACCATAATTCCTTGCGATGAAGCAATAGAGTTACCCACTATTGGAGGATTACCCACACCACCGCTGTAGGTACCATAAGTTCCTACATAGCCTCCCGAAGACATGAATACGCGATATTCATCAATTAATATACTGTTGCCGGGTAAACTTCTAAAGGCGCTCCAACTTATAGGTGATGCATACGGATTACCAATAGCGTTGATTCCTTCGCCAATTCCGGTACCGGCAGTTTGTGTAATATTGTAACCCCCCGGAATACTTCCGTTGTTAAGCGGTCCAAACACATCTACCGTAGTATTACCCGGAACAACACAGGCAAAACCTTTTAACGGTGTTATAGGGTCATCAGAGGCGGTAGCCGAAATCCAGCCATATTCAGGAACAGGGTTAACATCAGTTTCATCATATTCCCAAACCGTAGGCAATACCAGATAGTTAGTTCCGGGAATAAATACCATATTATCATAAGCCGCTAAAATGGTAAAGTCATCGCGCCAGCCCGTAACAGGGTCGTTTACATAGGCTCCGCTTACCGGAGACGATAAATAATGATATCCGGTAGTACTTCCCACTTTGCGTTCAACAGATACGTTTCCGTTAATATTACCGCTTACAGGCTTAACCAAGGCAGTAGTAGTGGATGTAGAGCGTAAAATTAAATTACCATTACTATTTAAGTTACCACCCTGCGCGGTTAAGATACAGCTTACCACAACACTATTGTTTAAGTCAACCCCGGCAACGGTATTGTTTATAATTAAATTTCCGAAAGTTGCTTTGGCGTTAATAGCTTGTGGTGTGGCTGATGTACCGTTAAACTCAACCTCTCCGTTGCAATCTAACTTAACGGTGGCATTAGCTACAGGACCTGCATTCCAATTTTCTTTTACATTTAGCTTAAAGCCATTTAAGTCAAGACCTTGCGAGTTGAAATAAGGAGGCTGAGCCACAAATAAAGCCCCACGAATAGTGGTATTAGCATATAACTTAGGTTTTGTGCTAACAGTAGTTGGCACGATTACCGAAATGCTTGCATCGGGCTTGGTTAATGCTGTAGCATCGCCACCATGCCAGTTGGCAGGGTTATTAATGTCATCGTCAGAAGCCGCAGTCCAGATTAAACCACTGGTAACCGCCATTTTTACAAATTGGGCTGCCGGTGGGTTATTGGCTAGGGTACTTGCTAAACGTATATAGGCGGTAGAGCCCGGGGTAAGGTTATTTACGTGGGTATATGAGAAATCGCCAGCAGCACCATTGCTGTTACAAGCTACTGATGATAAACTGGAGCAATTTGGACCGGTAAAAATAGTTACTACGGTACTTTGTACATTCAGGCTGGGAATAGGGTTTGAACCCGAAGTTGTTACCACATGCAATTCTCCATTGGCAGGAACAATAGTACGATACCAAACATCGCGCGAAATTGTGGCACACGATACACCTCCGCTTAAGGTAGCACCGGTTAAGCTGTAGGGCTTAAATAATGGGGTAGTAGTAACACTTACCGGGGGTTGTAAGTCGGCATCGCAAATATTATTGGTTAGAGCCGGACATACGGTAACACTTACCGAATTGGCACCTGTTTCGCAATTATCAATAGTATTGGTAGCAGTTACACTGTAAGTAATATTCCCAAAAGGTGCTGTATATACCGTAGTAGCAGGTGTACCTAATGTATAAGGTATAGATAATGCGGCATCTAAATATAAATCATTGGCCGGTGACCACTTATAATCGGTACTAGGTTGCGGTGAAACAATATTTATGGCTGCCGAAGGGGTTAGTGTACATATTGAAACCGAAGCCGGGTTTATGCTTGGTCGTGGTCTAACTTGTATTGTTTGAGTATAGGTAGCATTTGTACAACCGGGGTTCGATACAGTTAGCAATAAACTTACATTAGTGCCGGCATCGGCTGCTACCGGAGTATAAGTTGGCGAAATTGTTCCGGTATTGGATAATGAGCCGTTACCAACCAACAAAGTCCAGTTAATAGTTCCATTAGTAGCAGTTGCCCCGCTAACGGTTAGTGGGCCGTTTTCGCAGGTAGATAATGGACCCGAGCCGGAAGCTGTTGGCGGGTCATACATGGTTATGGTAGAGATAGACGATACCGCGGTACAGCCTACACTATTGGTAATTACTACGGTATAATCACCACTTGTATTTGCAACATAAAATGTATTGGTAGCCAAAGGAATATCTACAGTGTTTAATTGCCATTGTCTGGAACTGATTGTTCCGGTGCCTGCCGTAGAACCCGATGAGTTTAATACAAGACCACCTGCCGTACAACCTATAGGGCCACCTGTTATTGCCGGCACCGGACTATAATATACACGGGCATTGCCTGTCATACCGGTAGATACCGGTTGTGCATCGGTGCCTACTACGGTATAAAGACCGGGTACGGTTTGCGGACCAAAGCTAATAGGGTTGCCCGTAGAGCCTGACTGTGTTTGCCCCGTAGGGTTTCCATCTAGATACAACTCGTAAGTTACACCAGTTTCTGAATTGGCTACACCTACGGTAGTGCTATAGCAGTTATTTCCTCCTGTTACAGCGTAGGCTATTGGGCCACACGAGTTTACAGTTACAGGGGTAGGGTTAGATTGTTTATAGCATGTTCCATTTTTTGTTACTACAGTGTAAGTGCCACTTACAGAGGTAGTGTAAGTTAGAGAACTTGAACCGGGTCCGGGAATAATACTTCCATTTAAAAACCACTGGTAATATGATGAAAGCGGTGCGGTTAAAGTAACAGTACCGGCCGGACAGTTTAGCGAGCCTACATTTATTACCGGAGGTGTTAAATCAGCCTGTGTGAAGGTAAGTAAAACATTACCATTAATGTAGTTGGCAGTACCCATAGTACAAGAGGCAGTGTTTACTGTTCCGGCATTAAGTGCCCAGTTATTATTGGCATTGCCTGAACGGTTGGTAAAGTCGGTGTTATTAGCCCCCCTCAATCCTATTTGTGCTTCTACTCCGGATTGTCCATCCACACAAAAAGGGTTCATATCTTGGTATGCTATGCCTATTTTATTGCTGTTTGCTCCGCCATTTTCATTCAAAATTATTTGAAAGTCTAAGCGATTGCCATCAGAGTATCCCGGTCCCAAAATATCTTCATAAAAATCACAGCTTCCGTTAGAACTACTAAGCGAATAGCCTTTCCATTGAATTTTGAGTACACGGTTAGGCGCTACACCCGATAAAGTATAACCTATACTGCGTCCGGTATGATACCCGGCTGAGGTATATATGTTAGTTCCCACAGCCGAAATAAGCCCGTCAATAGTTCCCGAACCTCCTAAATTTGCAGAGGGGTTACTAATAACATGAGTGGCTGTAGGCGAAGGAACTCCGCTGCCAAACCAAATATACCCTTTTACACCTAAGCCAAAGGTGGTATAGGTAACTCCATTATATACAAAATCAAAACCTATAGGAATTCCGGAACCGGGTGTATTAATGGCTCCACCCTGATAGTATCCGGTGGTAACACCGGTATTATTTAATACAACAGCCGGAGTAATAGCTGTATATTGCCCTGCTCCTGTTGTTCTTGACACCGATGCTCCACAGCCCCCACTTGTTGTTCCGTCAAGGGTGGTGCGGGCCAGCGATAGTGGCGTGTTAAACCAATAGCAGTTTGGCGAGGCGTTGTATTCATATACATCAACAGTATAGTTGGTAAAGTTTGATAGTCCTGTTATGTTTACGTTGGTACCGGTGCCGTTATATACCACAAAGTTGCCTGTGCCGGTAGTTTCCAAGCCTGTACCTGTTCCAAAAACGGTATTTGGGGTGTATGTTACATTATAAGTAGGGGCAACCCTTGTGGTGGCAGTTAAACGAGCTACTACCAATACGTGCGTACCATTGCCTCTTGTCCAGTTGGCTGTCATTGAAACATTAGTAATATCCGTGTAATATAAGCTTGTTGCATTGGCGGTAGGGGCACAGTCAGCGGTGGTAAAACTGCCTGTATGTGCGGTTAGCTCATAACAAATACCCGTACTGTTATATTCGTAAATAGCGTAATGATAGGTAGTAGAAGGCAGTAAATTAGTAATGTTTACACTATTGCCTGTATTGTTATATACTACGTAATTGCTTGTGCCAAGCAGGTCGCCACTACCAAAGGCAGCGTTAGCCGTATAAGTGTTTCCCGAAAGGGGGCCGGAATTTACCGCAGCACCTTGTCTTAACACTACTATGCGTCCCGCATTGCCATTACCATTTGTCCATTGCAAAGTAGCCGATGTGGTATTTAGTATTGGTGTAGAAGAAGCTGATGCACTAATGCTAGGCGGTGTACAGCTTGCTATAAGGAGTACATTATAATCTTCAATTTCACCAGCACCTCCAGTATTTACAGCACCGGTTAAATGGGTACAGGCATCACCCGTGCCTAAAGTATTGTTGCCAAAGCGGTGTCTTACGCGCATACGGGTGGTACCGGGAAGTGCCGTTGGAGGAACCGTAAAGTTAATAGTTCCCGTTCCGTTTGCAGCCGTTACCTGTATATTGCTTGCACTCAAGGCTTCGCTTGCTTCAAATACTCCGTTTTGGTTATAATCAATCCAAGCCATAATTCTTTGGTTGCTGGATCCTGTTCCGGTTTGTGAGCCTACGGTTACACCAAGGCTATAAGCGTTTCCTATTGTTAGTCCGGCATTGGCTTGGGGTGGCGCTCCGGTATATAACGCATAGGTGGTAGTTGCACTAGTACCTGTATTACTTATGGCAGGAACTCCATTTAGCGTAACTCCGGCAATACCTCTGTTTGTTTGTGTTGAAGAAGCATACGTTCCGGTGCAATAGCAGTTCATAAAATTATTTAGCGACACAGTACCCGGTAATGAGGGTGTCATCATACTGCTGTTATTACACGTAACTTCGCATATATAGTATGTAGGGTTAAAAGGCAGTGTGTTAGGCGTATCGTAAGTAGAGTTGGTGTTAGTTCCCGAGGCAGGGGTATATGGCCCGCCTATATTGGCAGACTGTTTCCACAAATAGCTGTAATTGGCAGCGGGTGCTAGGCCTGTAAGCCCTATGTTGGTGCTTACACCAGAGCAAACAACGTCCGAGCCTGCGGTGGAAACATTGGGAGTACCTGAACAAGGGGTGGCTGAGGTAACGCCAAACTTTACATTACAAATAGCAGGTATTACTTGATTGTATGAGCTTAGACTACAACCGTTGGTGTTGGCTGCGCCTGCATAAATAATTTGATTATTGGTGGTAGTGGTTCGTCTGCATCCTCCGTAGTTGCCAATTAAAGAGACACCTGTAACCGAATAACAAACCTCCACGATTAAATTATTGGTTCCATCCCATTGAAAAGGTGTTGGAAGTGCAAGCGGAGTGGTAAATCCGGTACCACCTGAATAAGTTGTATTGGCACTGTAAACCGTAGTAAATGAACCCGTGTAAGGGTTAGAAGTGCTTGTAAATGAGGCTTGTGCAGCGTTTGCCATACTTACTGTGTACGATAGCATATTGGGATTACCCGTACCAACCGCTGTAGAAACATCAAAGGTAAGGTTGTGAATGAAGTATGAGCCTGTACTTAAACTAGCAGCAGTAAGTGCAGCATCAATTTGAGTTTTGGTGTAAATTATCTGTAATTTTTTACTCATACTTCCCGAACCTACGTTAATACCGTAAGGCGAAGCATTAACTGCTGCCGCAGTGGTTGAACTGCCATTGATATTGGTAGTTCCTGTACCCACATATATGGGAGTTTGTGCTGATAAGTTAAAGCTTATCATTATGGCCCACAAGCTGAACAGAGCTTGTTGCCAATCCTTTTTTCTTTGCATAAATGCCTGTAAATGAGGGTTTTTGTGCATTTTTGTTTGTTTTTTTCTCATCATCATTTTGTATTTATATAGTTTGTATAATATTTTTTTGCAATCAAAATACGTTTTTTTGTTTTTTTTTATTCTGTTATACGCAAATTTACCATATTAGTTAAATATTTTTAGGGTATGTTCCAATAAATGACTTTTGATTTTGCAAAACAATAGAACATTATTTATTGACACTAAAGCTTTTAACAATTATATTTTTATAAATGGCTGAAAATCAATCAAATCAATATCTTGCAAAATTTTTATGTAAAACAAGTTTTTTGCTCAAAATGTTCTATTGAATTGTTGAATTTAAAGAAATCAAGAGAGTTTTTTATAGAAATTTATAAAATTTTGTTTGAAAATTATGCCAAAATTAAATGATTTAACAAAAGAATGAAAGGAGAATTTCCCATAAAAAAATGAAAAAATAATGTGTTTAGGAAAAAGTAAAGAAGTAAAAGGGAAAAGTATGGGATAAAAAATAATATGAACAAATTGTAAGCTACTTTATTTCAACGCTCACCTTAAAATTATTATTTAAGGTGTATTGATTTTTGGTGTTGTTTTATACCCGAGATCCTAACACGCTTATCATAAATCAACAATAAAAAAATAATGATGAGAGTTTTTGAGACAAAAGTGAACTATTTTAACATTCCTTATTTTCATAGAATATACAATAAAAGCAATTAATCACGATATTCGCAAGTTATTTACAAACAATGCAGGAAAAAAGAAAAGAGAAATTTAATCTTTTACGCAAAATCAAAAATAAATACCGGCTGGTTATAATGAATGATGAAACTTTTGAAGAAAAAGCATCATTGGTATTGTCGCCCCGCAGAGTATTTGTTTTTTTTGTTATTTCTACCTTGTTACTCATTATAGGAGTTATTTACTTAATTGCCTTTACCTCGCTACGCGAGTATATACCCGGTTATGCCGATATAAATATGCGTAGAAACATAGTAAAAATGACTTACCGCACCGATAGCCTGATTAACGAGTTGGAAGCCCGCGATATTTATTTACACAACCTAAAAGCCGTATTAGACGGAAACATTAAAGACAGCATTAGTCCTGAGGCTATAAAAAGTACCGACAAAAAATTTGAAAGATTAGAGATAAAACCCTCAGAAGAAGATTTAGCCCTTAGAAAACAAATAGAAGAAGAAGAAAAAAACTCTTTAACCTATACAGAAAAAGGCGTATTAAAAACAGGCATTGCGTCATTTTTCTTTTTTACCCCACTGCAGGGGTTAATATCCGATAAATTTAAGGCAAGCGCCAACCACTATGGTATTGATATAGTTGCACCCAAAAACGAAGCCGTAAAAGCAACACTTGACGGCACCGTAACCTTATCTGATTGGAGTCCCGAAACCGGACATATTATACAATTGCAGCACGATGAAAACATTATAAGTATTTATAAACACAACTCGGTGCTGCTGAAAAAGGCGGGCGATAAGGTAAAAGCCGGGGAACCAATTGCTATTGTTGGCGATGCAGGCGAGTTGAGTACAGGGCCGCACTTGCATTTTGAAATTTGGTATAAAGGAATGCCTATTGATCCGCAAGAGTATATAAGTTTTTAAGATGAGTAAAGAAAAAGTGAAAAGAAAAGTAGCTATTTTGGGTTCAACAGGCTCTATTGGCACACAGGCTTTAGAAGTTATAGCTGCCCAAAAAGAATTTTTTGAGGTAGAGTTGCTTAGTGCCTGCAATAATGCAGCCTTGCTAATACAACAGGCGGTAGCTTTTCAGCCCAATGCAGTAGTTATAACCAACCCGCAAAAATATATTGAAGTAAAAGAAGCTTTACTGCCTTACCATATAAAAGTATTTGCCGGGAACGAAGCTCTGGAGCAAGCCGTAACCATGGAGAGTATTGATATAGTGCTTACCGCTATGGTAGGCTCGGCCGGATTAAAACCCACATTGGCAGCCATTAAATCAAAAAAGCAAATAGCTTTAGCCAATAAAGAAACCCTTGTTGTTGCCGGAGAGCTGGTAACCGGCTTAGCCCGCGAAAACGGAGTAAACATTTATCCGGTTGACTCAGAGCACTCTGCCATATTTCAATGCCTTGCCGGAGAGTTTGACTACACTATAACCCGTAGCGCCATTGAAAAAATAATATTAACCGCTTCGGGCGGACCATTTAGAGGTAAAACAACAGAATTTTTAAAAACAGTACGTAAAGAACAAGCCTTAAAGCACCCCAATTGGACTATGGGTGCCAAAATAACTATTGACTCTGCAAGCCTAATGAACAAAGGTTTGGAGGTAATAGAGGCCAAATGGCTATTTGGTTTAAATCCCGAACAAATAGAGGTTATTATACACCCACAATCTATTATACACAGTATGGTTCAGTTTGTTGATGGCAGTATAAAAGCACAAATGGGTTTGCCCGATATGAAACTTCCTATACAGTATGCTTTGGCCTATCCTTACCGCTTGGCAGCTCAGTTTCCGCGTTTTAATTTTAGCGCCTATCCCGAACTTACCTTTGAAAAGCCCGACACGGAAACTTTCCGAAATTTAGGCTTAGCATACCAAGCCTTGCACCGGGGCGGCAATATGCCATGTATCATTAATGCTGCCAACGAAATAGCTGTTGAATATTTTTTAAAAGACCAAATAGGTTTTTTAGAAATAAGCGATATAATTGAGACCTGTATGCACAAAATAAACTTCATAAAAAACCCCGATTTAAACAGTTACTTGGAAACCGACCAAGAAACCAGAATATTGGCAAGTAATTTGATAACCAAAAAATAAACCAACAAAACCTATTAGCACTCAGAAATGGAAATTTTAATTAAAGCATCGCAATTAATACTAAGCTTATCAATACTAATAATACTGCACGAGCTGGGGCACTTTATTCCGGCCAAACTTTTTAAAACCAAGGTAGAAAAGTTTTACTTGTTTTTTGATTGGAAATTTTCGCTTTTTAAGCGTAAACATGGCGAAACCGAATATGGTATTGGATGGATTCCCTTGGGAGGTTATGTAAAAATAGCCGGTATGATAGATGAAAGTATGGATAAGGAACAAATGAAAAAACCGCCAGAGCCTTGGGAGTTTAGAAGCAAGCCGGCTTGGCAACGCTTAATAATTATGATTGGCGGGGTTACCGTAAATGTATTGGTAGCTATAGCCATATATATAGGCATATTGTTTTATTATGGCGAGGAAGTGCTTCCAACTGCCAATTTGACCTATGGGGTAAGTTGCGATAGCTTAGCATTAGAAATGGGTTTGCAGAATGGCGATAAAATAGTTTCGGTAGATGGGCAAGAGGTAGATAATTTTAAGAAAGTACCCCTTGAAATTATTATGAATGAAGCGCGAACCGTACAGGTAATGCGTAATGGCGAGTTAGAAAATATTGTAATTCCGAGTGGTTTTGTAGCTAAACTCATAAAGCAACCTACCGATTTTATAAGCCCACGCTTTCCTTTTGTAATTGAAAGTTTTGGTGAAAACTCAGCCGCAAAAGCAGCTGGAATAATGCCAGGAGATAAAATAGTAGGCCTGAATGAGGTAAAAACCGAGTATTTTGATGAGTTTAAAACAGAAATTCAGAAACACAAAGACCAAATTGTACAGGTAAAACTATGGCGCAATAATCAGGAACTAACCCTGCCCGTAAAAGTAAGCAAAGAGGGGTTTATTGGGGTTATTCCTCAGTCGCTTGATAAATTTTTGAAGATAGAAGAAAAGAAGTACTCCTTGTGGGAAGCCATTCCGGCCGGAACCGTAAAAGCCTATACTACGGTAAGTGATTACCTGGCACAGTTTAAACTGATATTTAACTCAGAGGTGCAAGGGTATAAGCAATTAGGCGGATTTATTACCTTTGGTAAAGTGTTTGCCCCCGAGTGGGATTGGATGCGTTTTTGGAATCTTACCGCCTTTTTCTCGGTGGCTTTGGCTGTCATGAATTTATTGCCTATTCCGGCATTAGATGGGGGGCATGTTTTATTTTTGTTGGTTGAAATAATTACCGGGCGTAAGCTTCCGGAGAAGTTTTTGGAATATGCTCAAATGGTGGGTATGTTTTTACTCTTGGGATTATTGATTTTAGCCAATGGCAACGATATATTCAAATTGTTTCAGTAAATATTTATTTTACTTGTTGTCAGTTATTTAATTTATTTTAATTAAAGTAATGAGTTAAGTATGTTGGTTTCTTATCAACAGTTGTTTGCGTTGTAATATTCTGATATTTAAAATACTAAAGCAGCAGGTTTATTTTAGAAAAAATAATTGCTTTGGAGGTGGTAAATTTGCCTTATTAAATAATCTAACAAAGCAAGCAATGAATATAACTAAAAAGCCATCAGTATCTATTAAAAAGAAGAATATGCAAACCATTCTTGACTATTGTCTTGATACCAAAAAGGAATTTACGGTATTACCCAAGCAAGGGGTTGATGAATGGACTATTGAAATAAACATTACCGATATTTATGAAGCCATTTCGTTTGGTATGTTTTTAAGAGAAAACAAGTTAGAGGCTAATGGTGTTAATCCTTATGTTTCGCCAGCCAAAGAGCAGTCGCAATCAAAAAGCAAGGCGGAGAAACAAGCAGAGAGTAAAATTTTGAAAGACAGCAGCAGTGCTTTAAAGCAAGAAACCGAGAGTTTGTTGAGTTTAGACAGTCCGGCATTTGAGTTTGAAGACAGCATAGAGAAATAATAGTTTTTAGTTAGTTGGTTAATAAAAAATAGAGAGAGCCGAAACATCATGTTTCGGCTCTCTCTATTTTACCATTTAGCTTGAACTATTCAATTATCAACTTGCCGGCACAAAAATTCCTCAACCGTAAATAGGAAAGGAGCTTTTGTTAAATACAAAATTTTAGCTATCATCGATAAACAAAAACAGGGTGTAAATATTTTTTGTATGTTTACTTTTTATTTTCAGAAAATTGAAAAAATATTACTTTATTCAACTCTTATTGGGTCTGGTTATATGGGCAGTTTTGGCATTAAGTGGATGTAAAAAAGGAGAAGGAACCGATTGGGATACCAACCTTGTTGCTCCAATTTTTCGCTCCACCTTAACTATTCAACAGCTATTGCCCGACTCGCTCACCCAGATTAATCCCGATAACACAGTTAGCTTAGTTTATGACAAGCATTTTACAAGTGCCGGGTTTACAAACACTAAGCAACTGCCCGATACCACTATTGTAAAATACTTTACTATTCCCTTTGGATCTGTAAGCCTTGTGGCAGGCGATAATTTTATGAATACTACCGAAGAAACCAAACTACATTTGAGTCCACTTGAGCTTAACCGTATTATTGTTAAAACTGGTACTATTGAAGTTCAGGTGTTCAATAAAATAAATCAACCCGTAGATATTACCTATATTTTGCCTAAAGCCATAAAAAACGGGCAAGTGGCAACATTTAACGCCACCATACCGGCCTATAACAGCAGCAATGGCGGACATTTTACTACCGAGTTTAATCTTGATGATTATAACATTGATTTGCGTGGAATAACCGGAAACTATGTAAATCGTTTAGTAACCCATTTAATTGCTAATGTAAGTACTACTGCTACCGGCACTGCCCAAATTACCTCCAACGATAGTTTGGTGGTAATGCTTAAACTTAAAAAACTAATACCGTATTATGCTCATGGCTATTTCGGCCAACAGCAAGACACGCTCAATGCTTCGAGCAATGTTACAGTATTTGACAGAGTAACAGCAGGGGCTTTTTCACTTCACGATGCACGTTTAAACTTAAGTTTGAGGAATGGTATTGGTGCTGATATTCGCGCCTCATTATTGAATTTTAAATCAGAAAACAGTAACACACAAAATGTTGTAACGCTGCAACATCATACCGTAGGAGCTATGTTAAATGTACATAGAGCTACCGATAATCCTTTTACGCCTAATGTTTATAACTTTGAATATAATGCCGGCAACAGCAACCTTACCGAGCTTCTGGAAAATATGCCCAATCGTTTTAGCTACAGTTATTTTACAGAGCTAAATCCCTTCGGAAATTTATCGGGCGGAAACGATTTTGTTTACCCCGAATGGGCCATTGATGCACATATTAATATTGATATTCCTTTGTATTTTTCGGCTACAGGACTTACTCTGGTTGATACTATTTATCTGAAAGACGATACCTTAAAAGAACATAATAGTATAAAATCAGGAACATTAAAACTTATAGCCTCTAACTATTTTCCTTTTGATACCGATGTAGAATTTTACCTGCTGGACGAAAATCTGCAAAAGCAGGAACAATTAATGAACAAAACCACCATTCAATCAGCCATTCCTGATGCTGACGGAAAAGTAAGAAAGCCTGTGGAAAGTGTATTGCCTGCCCATATTAGCAATGAATTACTGAATAAGTTGGTGCAAAAACGAAAAGTATTAACTGTGGTTCGCATAAACACTTTGAGTAACCCTTTAAAATATAAAATATACAGCGACTATAAGCTGAACTTAAAACTTACGGGGAATATGATGTTTAACATTCAAGTAAAATAATAAAGCCCAATGAAACCCCTTGCATTGTTAATAAACTTCTTTGTATTTATACTGGTAATTCCATTATTGGGTTATGGGCAAAATGATTCACTATCGGCACAAAAATATAGCGAAATAGAGTTTGTAGCGGAGTTTACAGCCAAATCGAATGCTTTTCCCAATAAGTTTTATACTGATTTTTACAAAGGCGGCTATCTTGATGAGAATCTAAAAATGAACGCTTCAAAGAGATTAAAAACAATTAACCGTTTTGGTGCCGATGCTCATTTAGGACTTAGATTTAACCAAAGTATTGATACGCTTTTTGGACAAAGTGGTTGGGGTTACATTATTAAAGCAGCCGAAAAAAGGCACCTTAATTTAGAAATAACACGCGATTTTTTTATTGTTGGCTTTCATGGAAATGAACAGTATGAGGGAGATACCGCCCGTTTAGCCGAATTTAAACTTAACTTTATTTCGTGGCAGCAACTGGGTGGAGGACTAGAAAGAAGTTGGAAAGCCAAAAATTTTACTTACCGTGCCGGAATTGTTCTTTCTTTTTTAAACGGTCATAGCGCGCAATGGGCCAATATTGAAAAAGCCGACCTTTATACAGCTCCCGATGGACGTTATCTCAGCCTTGATTTTAAAGGCACGTATTACAAGTCAGATACGCTAAAGAAAAGACCATATTTTAAAATACCTTCCAATGGTATGGGTTTTGGACTTGATATGTATTATCAACTCACTACTAAAAACAATCATCATGTTCAAGTGATGTTAAACGATTGGGGTTATCTGTATTGGAAGTCAAAACCAAGTGCGCATTACACGTTAGATACTTTGCTTCGCTTTGAGGGCATTAATATTCCCAATTTGCTAAGTATAAATGATTCGTTACTTAGCCTTTCGGTTGACAGTTTAAAGCAAAACATTATCAGTAAAGGTCACAAATCGTTTAAAACAGCTTTGCCGGGTAATATACAAATAAGCTATATACACTCCATTATTCCGAATACTTTAAGTATTAATACCGGAGTAAAAATGAGGGTGTATGATACCTCTTACCGGCCTATGGTTTATGTTGGCACAAGTTATCGTTACAACAAAAAATTAGGACTAAATTTTAATGCCGGTTTTGGCGGATACGGAATACTTAACTGTAGTTTATTTTTACATTATTTAATGACCAACAGGTTTATAATTGGCGTAGGTTCAAACCAAATAGAAGGAGTAGTATCGCCCCAAACAGCCAATGGCGAGAGTATTGTATTATTTATAAAAAGTCGTTTTTAATGGAACTGTCAATCAAAAATTTAAAACATCAGCAACAGCCTTGTTTTTTTCTTTTAGCCGGACCGTGTGTGGTGGAGAGCAAAGAAAATTTATTTGAAATAGCCGAACATTTAAGTATGGTTAGCCAAAAGCTAAAAATTCCATTTATTTTAAAAGCCTCCTATAAAAAGGCCAATCGTTCAAAGTTAAGCTCGTTTACCGGAATAGGTAACGAAAAAGCGTTGGAGTTACTGGCTATGGCCGGAGAAAAATATCAAATACCAACGGTTACCGATATTCATACCGAGCAAGAGGCGGCATTAGCCTCTAAATACGTTGATGTATTGCAAATACCCGCTTTTCTATGCCGTCAAACCGAGTTGTTGGTAGCAGCAGGAAACACAGGAAAATGGGTAAACATCAAAAAAGGTCAGTTTGCTTCGGCTAACACAATGAAATATGCCGTTGAAAAAGTACAACAAACAGGCAACACCAATATAATGCTTACCGAAAGAGGAACAACTTTTGGTTATCATGATTTGGTGGTTGACTATCGCAATATTCCCGAAATGCAAAAACACGGAGTTCCGGTAGTGCTTGATGTTACACACTCATTACAACAACCTAACCAGGAAAGCGGAGTTACCGGAGGCAGACCCGATTTAATTCCGGTAATAGCTGCTGCAGGCATTGCAGCCGGAGCCAACGGGCTATTTATTGAAACACATCCCGACCCTTCAAAAGCCAAATCGGACGGGGCTAATATGTTAGCCCTGCATTTAATAGAACCTCTGTTGAGTAAACTCGTAAAAATTTATCAAGCCACCCAATAACTATGCGAAGCTTTCTTTCATATCAATACGTTTTAAAACTTCTTGGTTTTTTTATGGTTATTACTCCTTGTTTAATACAGGCACAAACCCTAAAGTACCAGAAGGTTTATGGCGGCTACTCGTACGATTTTGGGAATGATTTGTTACAAAGCCCCGATACCGGGTATTTATTACTTTGTACCTCCTCCAGCTTTTCGCCCAGTGCCGATTTTTATTTGCTAAAAACAGATAAGTACGGCAATTTTCAATGGAACAAAACCTATGGAGGTAATGGTATTGAAGGCGCACGAAAACTAAAATACACACAAGATGGAAATATAATAATGGCCGGTTTTTCTGATAGCTTTGAAGGCCGTACTTATGATTTTTATTTGGTAAAGGCAACAAGCACAGGCGATACCTTATGGACTAAACACTATGGTACTCCGGAATGGGATTTTGCCTATGGTATGGACACCTGTTCTGATGGGGGGTTTATTATGGTTGGAAAAACCTATGAAACCAACAATATGTACAGCGACATTTTAATGGTAAAAACCGATGCCGATGGAAATGAGCAATGGCAAAAGAAAATAGGTGGTTTGCTTGATGATGTTGCTTATGCCGTAATAAGTGTTCCGGGTGGTTATGTAATGTGTGGCACAACCGCTAATGGGATATATGGTGGTACTGATATTTATGTGGTAAAAACCGATTTGTTGGGAAATGTTTTGTGGCAAACCTACTATGGCGATATTTATGATGATGAAGGCACAGGAGTTTATTTGGCAAGTGATAATGCACTTGTTATTTCGGGCCATAAAAGAGAACAAGCCAACCCCAATAACTTTAATACCAATATCAGAAAACTAAGCCTTGACGGAACAAACTACTGGCCTATGCCATACAGCTCAACAGGGAGCATTGATTTTAGAATAAATAATATTATTGAAGGATATCACAGAAAAATTACCAGTATAGGTTCATTTGACGGAAACTCTCCGGGAATTAAAGATATGGTAATGTTTATTTGGGACACCACCGCCCAATACCTAAATGGAGGTACTTTTGGTGGTAGTTTTGATGATTATGGAAATAACATCATTAAAACATCAGATGGCGGATATGCAATGATAGGCTCCACACAAAGTTATGATTATACGCATTTGTCAAAAATATTTTTTGTAAAGACAGATACCATCCTTCCTTCTGATGCTCCCGTTTCGGTTGTAATTGGCATTGAACCCCATCAGCTCTCGGTCAAAAACAATATATATCCTAACCCGGCCCAAGATGTTTTGTATATTAGGCTTGAACTGCCCGTAGATTTAGTGCTGAATAACCATATTCAACTAAACTTATATAACCAGTTGGGGCAAGCGCTTAATGCCGATATTCATTACAGTATAAAAAGCATAAATAATAGTGCTATGTATCAAATACAAAGCAGCAGTTTGCCCAATGGTTTGTATTTTTACGAAATAACAGCTCCGGGGAAAACAATTGACCACGGAAAATTTATGATTAGTAAATAATGGAGAATTATTATAATGGCAAAGTTATTTGGATAACCGGAGCCTCTTCGGGGATTGGTTGTGCCATAGCCGAGAAACTAAGTAGTTGCAACTCTACCATCATTATTTCGGCACGCAGAGAAAATGAGCTGCAAAACTTAAAAAGCCGCTTATCCGGAAAGCAAGCACAATTTCATGTACTTGCTTTTGATTTGTATGATTTAAACAGCTTTAAATCACTTACCGATAGTATCATACAGCAGTTTGGAAGAATAGATATACTTTTTAATAACGGAGGTATTAGCCAGCGCTCATTAGCCCTTGAAACAGGATTGGAAACCGACCGTAAACTGATGGAAGTAAATTATTTTTCAAACATATATTTAAGCAAATGCGTTTTGCCTTATATGCTCAAGCAAAAATTCGGTCATATAGCTGTAACCAGCAGTATTTCGGGGAAATTCGGTTTTTATTATCGTTCAGGATATGCTGCTTCAAAGCATGCTTTACATGGATTCTATGAATCGCTTTATTTAGAGAACAAAGACCAAGGTTTATATATTACTATGATTTGTCCGGGGAGTATTAATACCCCAATAGCTCAAAATGCACTTGATAAAGATGGCAACAGTAGCGGTCAGCAAGACGAAAGATTAGAAAAAGGAATGGACTCTCGCTTATGTGCGGTACAGATTATAAAGGCCGTAGCCGCACAAAAGAAAGAAGTATTAATAGGAAACGAAGAACTTATTCCGGTATATTTAAAAAGATTTTTCCCCGCATTGTTTTGGAAAATAATAGTAAAGGTAAAACCAAAGAAGTAAGTTTAAGAAAAAGAATCATGACAAATTACCGCCAGTTATTTTTAGAACATAATGCCCAAACAACCTTTTTTCCGCTATTGTTAGAAATAGAAAAGGCAAATGGAGTTTATTTGTGGGACACCCAAGGCAAACAATATATTGACTTAATTTCAGGTATTGCGGTAAGCAATGTAGGGCACGGCAATAAACGAGTTATAGATGCCATAACCCACCAAGTACAACAATATATGCACCTTATGGTTTATGGTGAATTGGTTCAGAAACCACAGGTGTTATTTGCTCAAAAATTATGTTCCTTGTTGCCCGACAATCTGCAAAGTGTATATTTTGTTAACTCCGGAGCCGAAGCTGTAGATGGGGCTTTAAAATTAGCTAAAAGATATACCGGAAGGCATCAAACAATTTCTTTCCGCAATGCTTATCACGGGAGCACACAAGGGGTACTGAGTATTATGGGGAACGAAACGTATAAAAATGCTTACCGACCTTTAATTCCGGGAAATACCATTATAGAGTTTGGCAATCATGATGATTTAGACTATATCGACAAAAATACTGCTTGTGTAGTTGTTGAAACCATACAAGGCGAGGCCGGAGTACGCATTGCTGATAAGGCTTATTTTAAGGCTCTGCAAAATAAATGTAAAGCCAATGGAGTATTGCTTGTTTGTGACGAAATACAGTGCGGCATGGGAAGAACAGGCAAAATGTTTGCCTTTGAGCATTATGATATAATTCCTGACATATTATGTTTGAGTAAAAGTTTAGGAGGAGGAATGCCTTTAGGAGCTTTTATTTCTTCTAAAGATATTATGAAAACACTGGCTTATCAGCCAATATTAGGACATATTACTACTTTTGGCGGTCATCCGGTTTGTTGTGCTGCCGGATTAGAAGCCTTGAATTATACTTTAGATTTAAAGCTTTGTGAAAGTATTGAGGAGAAAGAGAAAATATTTAAACAATTATTGCAGCACCCAAAAATACTTGAAGTACGAGGCAAAGGTTTGTTAATGGCCGTACAATTTGAAAGTTTTGAAATAAATAAAAAAATTATTGACACTTGCATAGCTAAAGGATTACTCACCGATTGGTTTTTGTTTTGTGATAGCGCTATGCGCATAGCACCACCGCTAACTATTGATACCACTCAGATTTACGATGCATGTAAAATTATTATCAAGAGTATTGATGAGGTTTACGCATCATAAAGTAATATTATAACATTTTAATAAAGTCATCATTTCGTTAAATTATAGTAGCAAATGTAGAGACGATGCGACAGATGCATATATTTTAACAGCCGCTATAACAAATAATATTTTGTACAAACCCTTCAGGAAATAATATGCACCGGATTAGTGTTGACATAAAACAAGTAAGCATCAAAGAATTGCATCAACTACAAAATATAGGGAAACAAACCTTTTACGAAACCTTTGCGGCAAGCAATACTCAGGAAGATATGAAAAAGTATCTTGCCAACAGTTTCTCTGCCAGCCAAATTAGTGCCGAGTTGAACAACCCACATACTTCCTATTATTTTGCATGGATTAAGCATACCATATTGGCTTATATGAAGATTAATTTTGGTACAGCTCAAAGTGAACTTCAGCATCTAAATTCAATGGAAATAGAACGATTGTATGTTTTAAAACAATATCAGGGGAAAAGTGTAGGGCGTCAACTTCTTTATTTTGCAATACAAACAGCCCAAAGTAAACAACTTGATTATGTATGGCTTGGAGTTTGGGAAAATAATGTAAAAGCATTAAATTTTTATACAAAAAATGGTTTTGAAGAGTTTGATAAACACATTTTTGTTTTAGGAAACGATAAACAAACCGATATCCTAATGAAGCGAAAAGTAATTTAAAAATTTCGTCTGTATCAAAGCATTTACAGAGGTTAAACTATTTATACTCTAATCGTAAATCATAGGGAGCCTCTCTACTTCAAACCACATCCATACAAGTTATCTACAAAAGCATGGTGGTAAAAACCTACAAAAATTTTAGCATAATGTTTAATATTTAGATAGATTTGCATTAATACAATCATTCAACAATAAATTATTTCAATGAACTACATTTATTATACAATTTTATTTCTATTCTCTATCGGTGTTTCCTTTGCAGGAAGTAATAAACAAGCTAATTTCAAACCACAAATGTTGGAATTGGCATACCAACAACAGGAAAGCTCTTTGTCCGGTTTATTAAGCGAATTAAGTGATGGAATAAAACCAAAAGCGTATAAGAAAGCATGGAAAAATGAAAGTGCCGCGTGGAAAGATAAAGTAAACAATGCTGCTGATGTTACGGAGTTGAGTAAGGCTATGCTTAGCTTAGCCGAAAATATTAAAGAAGGTTCATACAAACCTAGCTGGGAAAAGAATTTACCAAAGTGGACTAAGCAGGTAAAAGAGGCCAGAAGCCATTTAGCCCTAGCCGGATTACTTAAAACATTGTATAATAATTTAAACCAAGAGGCTTTTAACGACACTTGGAAAGAGAGGAGCGCGCAGTGGGTTGAAACCTTAGGGAAAATAGAGTAACTATTGATAAACAAAAAATTTCCTGCCATGATTAATTGTTTTAATAAGTGCTTAATAGCAGCTTTACTAATTGTTATAGGAGGGTTATGTGGTAATAATTTGTTAGCTCAAAGTGCAAGAATTAATGATTTTGAGGCTCCTCATCAGCCCGATATTATTATCATCAAGGTTAAGGAATCAATCAGAGAGCAATGTGAGCAACTCACCATTAATAACAGTAAGCTAACAGCATGTTTTAATGCCATAGGAGTAATACAATTACAAAGAAAATTCCCATTACATCAAAAGCCCGCCCAAACCCACGACAGGCTAGGAAGGGCATTGGTTGATATATCATTAATTTACGAGCTGAAACTAAACGGTCAGCCCGATTTAAGAAAGTGTATCAACAGCCTTATGCAAAGCGGGTGTCTTGAGTATGCTGAACCTAAGTATGTTCAGGAACTAATGTACACGCCTAATGATCCTTCCGTATCAACACAATATTATCTTAACAAAATTCAAGCCATACAAGCCTGGGATATTAGTCAGTCTGACACCAATGTAGTGGTAGGAGTTACTGACACGGGAACCGATTTAAACCATGAAGATTTAACAGCAAGTTTAAAGTACAATTACCAAGACCCTATTGATGGAATAGACAATGATGGTGATGGTTTTATTGATAATTACAGAGGTTGGGATTTAGGTGAAAATGATAATACCCCGCAATGTAATGCTAACTTTCATGGCTTACATAGCTCGGGAATATCGAATGCCACGGTTGATAACAACAAAGGAATTGCCGGTGTAGGCTTTAAGGCCAAGTATTTACCCATAAAAATATCAAACGCTTCGGGAGCCTTAAATACTTCGTACGAAGGAATAGTATATGCCGTAGATCATGGTTGCCAAATTGTAAACTGCTCATGGGGCGGTATAGGTGCCGGGCAGTATGGGCAGGATATAGTAGATTATGCTACAATAAATAATGATGCACTCGTTATTGCCTCTGCCGGAAACAATGGCGATAGTGTTTTGTTTTATCCCGCTTCTTATCGTAACGTGTTAAGTGTAGCAGCAACCGACCAAAACGATCATAAAAAAGCAAACTCCAGCTTTGGCACTATGGTAGATGTATGTGCACCGGGCGAAGATATAGTTTCAACCTGGATAAACAATACCTATGTGGCATCGGGGGGTACCTCAACGGCAGCCCCGGTAGTTTCGGGAGCAGCAGCAGTATTGAAAAGCTATTTCCCGAATTACAATTCTGTACAAATAGGTGAATTGCTGAAAGCTACAGCCGACCCGGTAGATACCATTGCATTTAATCAACCTTGGGCAGGAAAATTAGGAGCAGGCAGAATAAATATATATAGGGCACTTACCGACTCTAATGTTGTTTCCATAGGATTACTTAACGGAAACATAAGCGATAACAACGATAATGCTTTTATGGTGGGCGATACTTTACACATTACAGCCGATTTTGTGAACTATCTGAGTGCAGTGTCGGGGGTTTCTGTGAAGATGAGTACCACAGCATCATCAGTACAAATCATTGATAGTGTTTTTACTGTTGGAAATATGGCAAGCCTCCAAACAATAGCCAATAATTCTGATCCTTTTAAGGCTGTTATTCTTAACGATTCTATATCCAATCAGGTGGTAGAGTTTAAGTTTATCATAAGCGATAATGCGGGGCATAGTTCTGTAGCCTATTTAACGGCAGTTATCAATGTTGATTTTATTAATATTAATGTAAATGATGTAGCTACCACCATTACCAGCAAAGGAAATATAGGCTTTAACAATAATACTACACAAGGGTTAGGTTTTATATACAATGGCAGTAATTTGCTTTACGAATCGGGTTTATTAATAGGGGTTAGTCTCAACCGTGTATCTGACCGTATAAGAGGAACCTCATCAAACGATGTTGATTTTGTGTCGGCTGTTAATGCCAGTGCTACGGTGCCGGGCGTTGCATCAGATTTTGATGTGCAAGGGAGTTTTAACGACAATGGAGCACAAACCAATGCTATACCTGTAAAAGTGCTACAAAGCGCCCATGCTTGGTCAAGCACCGGCAACAGCAAGTACGTAATTTTTAAATATAAAATTATTAATACAGGTTTAATAGTTGTTGATAATCTATATGCCGGAGTTTTTGCCGACTGGGATATATTAAATAGCAGTTTAAATAAAGCAGAATACGACAGCAACCTTCGCTTAGGTTATTGCTACAGTACTCAAAGTAATAGTTTATATGCAGGTATAAAATTATTAAGCAGCAGTGCTCCTGCTGTTTATTATGCTATGGATAATATAGCCGGAGGTGCCGGAGGAATTGACCCGGTAGGAGGTTTGTCGAGTGCCGAAAAATATACGGCCATATCGAGCAGCAGATTAAATGCCGGAGGCTCGGGTAACGGAAATGATATAGCTCACTTTTTAAGCAGCGGGCCTTTTACCATGAATCCTAACGATACCATAGAGGTGGCCTTTGCATATATGGCCGGTGACAGTTTGATAGATCTTCAAAACACCGCCTTAGCCGCACAAATAAAATATGACAACAATCCGGTAAGCAGTAATATAAGTAGCGATGCAGCACAAACAATTCACATTTACCCTAATCCGTCTAATACAAGCTTAACCATAAGTCATAAAAAGCAAGATGATTATGAGTATAGGTTGTTTGATATTAAAGGACAATTGTTGTACAGCAATAATAGCAGCTCCTTAGATTTTACCATCAATACAAAACCATTTCCTGACGGAATGTATTATCTACAAGTAAAATCGAGCACCTATTTAATCAGCAAGAAGATAGTTGTAATTCATTAAACTTAGCATAAAAATAATCAGATGATTTATCAATTTCATCAATTATTTCTGTAGTGTCCACTGTAACAAAATAAGGTTAAACCATTACTTCTCGGCTGTTTTTTGCTAGTTTATCTTGAGAAATAATTTCTCTCATCGTAACACCGTTTAGTGCTTTCGCCTATGTAAAGTTCAGGCTTTATGGACAAAAATTTGGTTCAAAATTGCTATAAGTCTTATTGTATAAGCCTTTGAAGTCAATTTAAGGGAATGAAAAAAATGTTTTTAGTTTTAAGAATACATACTTAAAGTTACATGGGGTTTTATTTTAAAAAAATGAGTACGCAACTATTAAAAACGACAAGAGTGAGCAAGTAGCAAGAGATAGTCTAAGTCATGTCCTGACTTGTACCTTATCAAATTAGTGCGGTTTTCTGGTGTTGATTTTCAATAAGTTAAATACAAAAAAGGATATTTTTACCGCACTAAGGGTTTTTTTTATGAAAATCAGAGTGGTAAAAACAGCATCAAAAGCTATAGCTGTTCAAGTAGTCCAGTACCGTGATAACAAAAGGAGGATTTTGCAACACATTGGTTCTGCACATACGGAACAAGAGTTGGAAGAATTAAAAGCTATGGCACAGGAATGGATAAAAGAATTTAGCAAGCAACCTTCATTATTTTCTGAGGACAAACCCAATCAATTGTTGCATTTAAGCCATTGTCAATTTATTGGAGTTAAATATCGTTTTTATTACGAGTACTTGTTAAAGATATTAGATGTCATTGGCTTGGATAAAATCCCTCAAATTCTTAAATATTTGGTTGCAATAAGGATTTTTGAACCTGCATCTAAACTTCGTTCAATGGAGTTGTTAGAGCTATATTTTGATGTTGTTCATCTTCGTAAGAATTATTACAAAATAGAGCAAGCATTTAGAATCTCAAAAAGCGATTTACAAACAAGACCCTATAAAGCTTCATATACTAGTCTGTTTCGTAGCCTTAGTTGTATCTATACACATAGAACTCAAGACCAATGCCTTCATTAGAAAATTTATTGATGAATCTAAGAAGGTAACAGATGGCATTATTCTAAATCAAATAACACAAAAATCAGTGGTTGTAAAAGCTCGAACTTCAGAGAAAATGAATGAGTTAATTGCTAAAATTTTTTCACCGCACTAAAAGGTACAAGTCAGGAAAAAAATGTTTTTAGTTTTAAGAATACATACTTAAAGTTACATGGGGTTTTATTTTAAAAAAATGAGTACGCAACTATTAAAAACGACAAGAGAGAGCAAGTAGCAAGAGATAGTCTAAGTCATGTAATCTTCTCAAAAAACAAAATAATTGACCGTGAAAATATTAAAAAAGTAAGCAGTTGCTTTTATAATAATAACAAAGGCTTTTTTGTAGTTTATGGCTTATACCTAAGTATTAACCAACAGATGCTTCCCTTGTTAGGTGGTTGTATCTTTAATGGTTTTTGATGCAATCATTCCTCCCGATAAGGACAATACAATTACCCCCAGCGATAACCATTCAGGTATTTCTACATGATGCGAGATAATCATTTTTACGCCAACAAAAGCCAAAATTACCACCAAACTATAGTTAATGTATTTGAACTTGTCTAGCATACCAACAATTAAAAAATACATTGATCTTAAACCCATAATAGCCAAAATATTTGAACTAAAAACAATAAAAGGATCTGTGGTTATGGCTAAAATAGCCGGAATACTGTCAATGGCAAAGAATATATCTGTAAGTTCTATAATAATTAATGTAACAAATAAAGGGGTGGCAAATTTTATTCCCCTTTTCTTGATAAAAAAATTGTCGTTATATATTGTTTTACTTACCGGATATACTTTTTTTATCCATTTATACACTCTAAAATCTTTTGCATCTTCTTCCTTATCATGACTTAAAAGCATTTTTAAAGCCGTTAATATGAGAAAAACACCAAATACATAAATCATCCAGCTAAACTTGGTAATTAGTGCAACGCCAAACAAAATCATTAAGGCTCTAAAAACTATTGCCCCCAACACACCATAAAACAAAACTTCGTGCTGATACTTTTTTGGAATGGCAAAGGACGAAAAAATAAGAGCAATAATAAATACGTTATCAAAACTTAAAGACAACTCAATTAAATAACCTGTAATGTATTTTAATACCGCATTTGTAGGGGTTAAGTTTGTGGAGTTGTTTACCCAATTATTTTCAAAGGCAAGATATATTATTCCTGAAAACAGAACCGCACAGGTTACCCAAATACCGGTCCATGTGGCAGCTTCCTTTGTTTTTATTACATGTGGAGTTCGATTAAAAACCCCAAGGTCAAGAGCCAAAGCAAAAATGATGACCAAGATAAATACTGCCCAAACAATCATAGTTTAAAAATATCTTATTGAAAATACTCGTCTATTTCTCTATAAATGATTAATCTTATTTTATAGTTTTATTAATAGTCCAAATATTTTATTTAAAAGGCAAAAGTAGTGTAATTATTTTAAATAATAGTAATACTATTAAAATAAAATGTAATACCTTTGTACTTTAATGTAGAAATATATTGGCTAATGGAGATTCTGTTAGGAATAAAAATTAATGAAAAGTTATATCTTAGAAATCCTGAAGATACCGTATTAGGCAGAAAAATACTAAAACATAGTGTTGAGCTAATTTATAAATTAGGTTTTGAATCTTTTACTTTTAAGAAGCTTGCCGAGAAAATTGGATCAACTGAGTCAGGAATTTATCGGTATTTTGAGAATAAACATAGGCTGCTGATTTATATTACATCATGGTATTTTGGTTGGTTAGCTTACAAAATTAGTTTCCAGACCAACAACTTAAAGAACCCTAAAATAAAACTTCAAAAGATTATTAAATTAATGGCCTTGCCTATTAAAGACGATAAGCAAACAAGCTATATTGATGAAGGGTTGTTACACTCGGTAATTGTTGCAGAAGGTTCAAAAGCATATTTAACCAAACAAGTTGATAAGGACAATAAATTACAATTTTTTAAACCATATAAAGACCTGTGTAACCTAATAGGTGATATTATTTTGGAATATAATCCTAAATATAAATATCCTAAATCTTTGGCCTCAACGATTGTTGAAGTGGTTCATTTTCAAAATTTCTTTATGCACAACCTATCATCACTAACCGATTATAGCAAAAACAACAACAAGGTAGAAATAGTTGGATTTTTAAATAATTTAGTTTTTTCCAGTTTGGATAAGAAATAATTATAAATGACAGGAGCTATATTAATAAAAAGCAACTAGGCCGATAAGGCTTCGATTTCTTTATTTACCTTTTTAACTAAGCCTTGTAACACTTTGCCCGGTCCTGCTTCCAAGAATTTTGTAGCGCCATCAGCCAGCATTTGTTGCATGGTTTGAGTCCATTTTACCGGAGCCGTAAGTTGTGCTATTAGATTGGTTTTTATATCCTCGGGGTTTGTAACTGCGCTTGCTGTATAGTTTTGATACACGGGGCAAACAGGTTGATGAAATTTTGTTTCGCTGATAGCCTTTTCTAATTCGTTTTGAGCGGGCATCATTAAAGGCGAATGGAAAGCACCGCCTACTGGTAAAATTAAAGCTCTTTTCGCCCCTTTTGTTTTTAATATTTCGCAAGCTTCGTTAACTCCTGCCAAACTGCCTGAAATTACCAATTGTCCGGGACAGTTATAATTTGCTGCTACTACCGTTTCAGCGGTTATTTCAGCACATACCTCTTCTACTATTTTATCGTCTAAACCTAAAACAGCAGCCATAGTGCCGGGGTTTTTCTCGCATGCTTCTTGCATGGCCGAAGCCCTTCTTGATACTAGTTTTAAAGCATCTTCAAACGTTAAACAAGCATTGGCAACCAAGGCCGAAAATTCGCCTAAGGAGTGCCCTGCAACCATATCGGGTTTAAAGCTGTCTTTTAAATTTTTAATAACAGCCACCGAATGTAAGAATATGGCAGGTTGTGTTACATTGGTTTGTTTTAATTGCTCTTCAGTACCTTCAAACATAATTTGAGCAATATCAAACCCCAATAATTGATTGGCTGTTTCAAACAGCTTCTTTACGTCATTATTGCTTTGATATAAATCTTTAGCCATACCCGGAAATTGTGAACCTTGCCCGGGAAAAATATATGCGTTCATATTAATATTTTACTTTGGTTAAAATAAAAAGGGAGGATTAAGCCTCCCTGTGTATAATTTAGTTAGAATAATTTACCTTACTTGTTTCCTTGCCAAATATAAGTTCCTTTCTTGTCAATATAAGCCGAAACTCCTGATTTCAAGCCTCCGGTTTTTACAAAGGCCATATTGTTTTTGAAATCGGAAGGGAATGAGAAATCTTTGTCAATTACTACTTTTCCGGTTTTATCAATATATTTCCACGAACCATCTTTACCAAGTCCTACTTTTATGCACGCTAACCCTTCCGAGAAAGGCATTGCCTGGTCGTATCTTGGGTTAATTACTATTTTTCCGGTTTTATCAATATACCCCCATTTGCCGGTTTTAAAATCGCCTATTCTAAAACTGGCCAGGCCTTCGCTAAACTGATTGGCTTTGTCAAATTGTGGTTCAATAACCCATTCGCCTTTGGTATTAATAAATCCATATTTACCTCTTGCTTCATTACCCACCCTAACATTTGCCACGCCATCTTTAAATTCAAAAGCATCATCATATTTTGCAGGGATTACTATTTTACCGCTTTTATCAATATATCCCCATTTGCCGGTTTTGTAATTATCTGTTTTTACTCGAGCCAAACCTTCACTAAAGTCGTAGGCAGCCTCAAAAGTAGGAGGTAAAATTTCCTTTCCTGTTTTATCAATAAAACCAAATTTTAAACCCTTTTGATAGCGGGCCGCGCCATCATTGAAATTATAGGTATAGTCAGCATTAGATTCAATTACGACTTTACCGGTATTATCTATATACTTCCATTTTCCTTCTAGTTTAACCACCGCTAATCCTTCTTTAAATTTATAGGCTTCATCATACTGTGCAGGAATAACCAACTTACCACTCTTGTTAATATAACCTTTCTTCCCTTTTTCCTTAACAACTGCTAATCCTTCATAAAAATGATCGGCAAAGGAATACTGTTCAGGAATAATTACTTTTCCGCTTTGGTTTATATAACCGTACTTTCCTTTGTTCTCAAACGGAAATAAGACATCTTGTGCTTTACTAACAGAAGCAGTAACTGAAAGGGCTAAAGTAATTATCAGAAATTGTCTTTTTAATACTCTCTTTATCATGGTATAAAACGTTTTTCAAATCATAATATTAATAATGAAACTATCAAATAGTTTGCCTTTGAACTACAAATATGAATAATATTTTTTAAAATTTTGTTATTCTTGTAAATATTCTTTACAAAATCTCTGCCTTTTTATTATTTTTCCTCCACAAAAAATGTTTACCCATGCCCCTATACAAAGTAGAAAAAACAAGTAATAATCTTATTATAGGTTTTTGGCATATTATAGAATCGGTAAACGATATGCTTCCCCAATGCAAATTAACACCTGTTGAAAGAAAAATTTTTGAAGGCATAAATCATGAAAAAATAAAAAAGCAATGGTTGGCAGTAAGGCTTTTAACTGCCCAAATATGTGGCGAGGACAAGAATTTATATTATGATGAATATGGGAAACCTCATTGTTTGGGTGTTGAGGGGGTTTCCGTATCGCACTCAGGTGAGTATGCTGTTTTGGCGATACACCCCGAAGAGCAAATTGGAATTGATTTTGAACTCGTTTCGGACAATATTTTGAAAATAAAAAGTAAATTTATTGGCCAAGAGGAGGAAAAACAACTTGAAGCAGCACGATTAACATTGGGAGATGCACTTTTTTATCATTTAATATGGAGCTTTAAAGAAGCAGTTTACAAACTGTACGGAAAAAAAAACATTATTTTTAAAGAAAATATACGTATTCATTCCATTACCGAGAGCAACCCAATAAATATACAAGGCTTGTTAATTACTCCTCAAGGCGAAAATTTGATTGAAGGCAACCTTTCAATGGAAAATGGGTATGTTTTGTGCTATTGTTGGTATCGTAAAATATGAGCTATGTATGATATATTTTTTCAATCGGTATTAATTAATTATTTTTGCCATAATGAAACAAACTATTTACTCAAAGATTACCGGAGCAGGCAAAAAGCTTTTTTGTGTGTTAATTGACCCTGACAAACATCAGTCGGATAGTATTAGGCAATTAACACAGCAATTAAAACATACCAGTTTGGTTGATTTTATTTTGGTAGGTGGTAGTTTGTTACGAAAAAATAATTTTGAAAATATTATTACGCTTTTAAAAGCCGAAACAGATATCCCGGTGGTTATTTTTCCGGGAAATACTATGCAAATTAGCAGTAAAGCTGATGCTATTTTGTTTCTATCCTTAATTTCAGGGCGTAATGCCGATATGCTTATTGGCAATCATGTCATTGCAGCACCAATAATAAAAGAGGCAGCCTTAGAAACGATTTCAACAGGTTACATGCTTATTGATGGAGGCCGTAGCACTACCGTTCAATACATGAGCAATACAATACCTATACCTTCTAATAAGCCCGATATTGCAGCAGCTACAGCCCTGGCCGGGCAAATGTTAGGAATGCAAATGATATATATGGATGCAGGAAGTGGAGCAATTCAACCTATATCGTCAGGAATAATTGGAGCCGTAAAGCAGGAAATTAATATTCCGCTAATTGTAGGCGGTGGTATAAAAGATGCCAAAAGTGTATCGCTGGCCTGCAAAGCCGGAGCCGATATTGTGGTTGTGGGGAATCTTTTTGAGGAAAAGCCCGAAATGGTAAGAGTAATGGCCGATGCTATGCTGTATTAACAGTTACTATACTCCGTGTTTATTAATTTAATATTACTTGTTAAGCAACAAATAAAGTAAAAAAACTGTTGGGATAAGATATACTACTATTGTTTGTGCTCCTGGATAATCTTTTGCCAATCTTTGTCCGAAAAATAAAAATATAAAAGTAAGAGCCGACAAAATAGCGCTAAACAAGGCTATGGTAATATCATGACTAAAAAACAATAATACCGAGCCTATTAAGGCACTTCCACCCGAAATAATTTCCATTACAGTAATAATTCCTAACATTATAGAAACCTGCCCTTTGAGGGGTGATTGGGCAAAATGACCATTTAACCAATTAAGATTTGATTTCCAATCGGTTATTTTATCAATTCCTCCTGACTTGTCCACCTTATTTTTTTAAATTTTACAAATCATTACAATACAGTATATTATGATTTTCTTAGTGCTACATTTGTTGCACTAAGGTGTTCAAAATGCTAAAATTTAGAGAAGTCAAAA
>WBZO01000472.1_pt1 | contig 85647 bp, 88 predicted proteins | sample 5204261 | NCBI WGS metagenome assembly WBZO01 (sample SAMN12412400, study PRJNA552823) | activated sludge metagenome | isolation source: activated sludge from anammox sidestream of wastewater treatment plant... | place: USA: North Carolina | collected 2017-09 | reverse complement strand
CAAGAAATGAGCGGAATAAGGCAAGAAATAACGCAATTCAACCCAGAATATGGCAAATTTTAACCCAATATCCCAGAACTGCTCGCTTTGCCCTTGGGGTGTGGCGAATTAATCAGCGTTTCCCTAAAACGTGCATTTTGTTCATCACCCCAAACCCGGCCAGTAATGACTATCCGGCAGCGGCCGTTTGCCGAAAATAGCCTGGCCGACGCGTACGACGGTGGCGCCTTCTTCGATGGCGAGTTCGTAGTCGCCCGACATGCCCATCGACAGTTCGTCGAACGTTAATCCGGCCGGGGCTTCCTGGCGCAGCATGGCTTGGATGTCGCGCATTTTGACGAAGCATTCGCGCACGCGGTCGTGATCGGCGGAGAAGATGGCGAGGGTCATCAGACCTTTGATGCGCAGCGATGAAAATTGCGGCAGGTGTTGCACGAAGTCGCGCACGGCTTCGGGCGGCAGACCGAATTTGCTTTCTTCGCCGGAGCTGTTGACTTGCACGTAGACATCGATGGCGCGGCCTTCGTTTTGCAGCCGTTTGTCGAGTTCCTCTGCAACTTTGAGGCTGTCGAGTGCCTGGAATTCGTTGGCGAAGCGCGCCAGGTATTTGGCCTTGTTGGTTTGCAGGTGGCCGATGATCGACCATTTGATGCCCAAATCGGCCAGCACTTCGGATTTTTCGCGCGCTTCCTGGATTTTGTTTTCGCCCATTTCATGAACACCGGCGGCGTAAGCGATACGCAGCCGCTCCGCGGAAACGGTTTTGGTCACGGGTAACAACCGCACGCTGGCGGGGTCGCGCCCGGCTTTCTTGCACGCATCAATGATGCGCTGCTTGACGGTGGCGAGGTTGTTTTTGATGTCGGTGAGTTGTTGTTCGGCGTTGAGTTCCACGGCGGTCTCCTGGTTCATGATGCGGATGTTCCTGTTATTTTCGTTGCTTGATGAAATACCATTTTCCAATCGTTGCCCTGGCGTTGCCACAGCGAGGTGCGGATCGATCCCGGTGCGCTGGATTGCGGCGGTTTTTGCAGCGCGTAAATCGCCAGCACGCAATCGTCGGCTAATACATTGACACGGAAATGTTCAAAAGCCCAATGCTGTTGCGAGTCTTTGCGTTGCAACCAGTCGACGACATCCGCGCGGGTATGCGGTTGTCCCTGGTTGTCGATTTCCTCGAAATTTTGCGCCAGCAATTCGTCGATTAATTCGGGATGCGCGTTCAGATCGCTTTGCAGCAGACGAAGTTCCAGGCGCTGGATGATTCCGGTCAGTGTGCTGACTTCCATTTCTGGATTATTTAACCCGCATGCCGGGTTGCGCGCCGCTATCCGGCGACAGAATGAACAATTCACCGGGATTGCCGCCACCGGCGGCGAGTACCATGCCTTCCGACAAACCGAATTTCATTTGTCGCGGCGCGAGGTTGGCGACCATCACAGTCAAACGCCCTTTCAGTTGCTCCGGATCGTAAGCGGATTTGATACCGGCGAATACCGTGCGCTGTTCGCTGCCGATATCGAGCGTCAGTTTCAACAGTTTCTCCGCGCCTGGCACATGCTCGGCGTTGACGATTTTAGCAATGCGCAGGTCGATTTTGCTGAAGTCGTCGATGGAAATGGTTTCGGCGATCGGCGTGATGGCACGCTGTTGTTTTTCCGCATGACGGGCCGGTGATTGCGGCGGCGGAGCGCTCAGGCTTTGGGTATTGGCGGCGATCAATGCGTCGATTTGTTTGTTGTCGATGCGCGTCATCAAGTGCTGATAAGTGTTGATGGTATGTCCTGCGGGCAGTAACAGATCGGAAATCGGTTGATCGGCGCGCAATTGCGGCCAGGTCAACGGTTCGCAATTAAGAAACGCCTCGATCTGCTGCACCGTGCCGGGCAGGATTGGTTTCAAATACCGCGCCAGCAGATAAAACAGTTGAATGCCGAGACTGCAGGCGCGGTGCAAATCGTCACTGCGATCCGGTTGCTTGGCGATTTCCCACGGCGCCAGATTGTGGATCGTTTCATTGGCTTCGTCGGCGAATTTCATGATCTGGCGGATCGCGGTGGAAAATTCGCGCGCCTCGAACGCTTGTTCGATGGCATCGGGACGCCAGCTCGAAAACTGCGCATCGATCATCGCTTGCAAGGCTTGGTATTGCTCTCCCGCAACCAATTTGCCGCCGAAACGCTTGGTGATGAAACCGGCGCAGCGGCTGGCGATGTTGATGAATTTGCCGACCAGATCGGAATTGACGCGCGCGACGAAATCGTCCAGGTTCAAGTCGATGTCTTCCAAGGTACTGTTCAGCTTGGCGGCGTAGTAATAGCGCAGCCATTCGGGATTCAAGCCTTGTTTCAAATAACTTTCGGCGGTAATGAACGTGCCGCGCGATTTGCTCATTTTTTCACCATTTACGGTCAAGAAACCGTGCGCGAAAATTTTGGTCGGCGTGCGGTAGCCGGCGTTTTGCAGCATAGCCGGCCAGAACAGCGCGTGGAAATACAAAATATCCTTGCCGATGAAATGATACAGTTCAGTATTCGATTGCGATTGCGGCTGCCAGAATTCGTCGAAGGCGATGTTTTCGCGCTCGCACAAGTTCTTGAAGCTGCCCATGTAACCGATCGGCGCATCGAGCCAGACGTAAAAATACTTGCCCGGCGCACCGGGAATTTCGAAACCGAAATACGGCGCATCGCGCGAAATATCCCAATCGGACAATTTGTTTTCCCCGGCTTCGCCGACCCATTCGCGCATTTTGTTGGCGGCTTCCGGCTGCAAGTGATCGCCATCGCACGCCCACTGCCGCAGAAAATCGGCGCAGCGCGCATCGGATAGACTGAAGAAATAATGTTCGGACGATTTGTTGACCGGTTTCGCGCCGGATACGGCGGAATACGGATTCTTCAGTTCGGTCGGCGCATAGGCCGCACCGCACGCTTCGCAGGAATCGCCGTATTGATCCTTGGCGCCGCATTTCGGACATTCGCCTTTGACGAAACGGTCCGGCAGAAACATGTTTTTGACCGGATCGTAGAGTTGTTCGATGCCGCGCACCGCAATCAGACCGGCGGCTTTCAATTTGTTGTAAATGTCTTCGGAGAAATACCGCGTTTCCGGCGAATGGGTGCTGTAATAATTGTCAAAATGAATATTAAAACCGGTAAAATCGCCAAGATGTTCCGCATAAACGCGTGCGATCAACGCTTCCGGTGTGATGCCTTCTTTTTCCGCGCGCAGCATGACCGGCGTGCCGTGAGTATCGTCGGCGCACACATAGTGAACCGTATGGCCGCGCATTTTTTGAAAGCGCACCCAAATATCGGTTTGGATGTATTCCACTAAATGCCCCAAGTGGATACTGCCGTTGGCATAAGGTAATGCGGAAGTCACCAGAATTTTTCGCTTGTTCATTCGCTCTAAATGCACCGGGTCAAATAAATGCCAATTGTAACAAACTGTGTGCGCATTCCCGATATTTGTTACCATCCACCCATTAAATTGTTCGCCTCAAGCAGGCCGTATTAAAGGAGTTTTGTAGTGACTATTTCCGAGCAGCAGATTCAATCCATACTGAAACAAACCATTGATCCCACCACGAACAAAGATTATGTAACCGCAAATTCGGTCAGCAACATTCAAATTACCGGAAACAACGTCGCCGTGACCATTGCGCTGGGCTACCCCGCCAACAGCGTGAAGCATCAAGTACAACAACAAATCACCGACGCGTTGCGTGCGGTTCCGGACATCGGGACGATCCAGGTTACAGTCAGCAGCAAAATCATCCCGCACAGCGCGCAGCACGGCGTCAAGTTGATTCCCGGCGTTAAAAACATCATCGCCGTGGCTTCGGGTAAGGGCGGCGTCGGCAAATCGGCAACGGCGGTCAATCTGGCGCTGGCGTTGGCATCCGAAGGTGCTTCCGTGGGTATTCTGGACGCCGATATTTACGGTCCGTCGCAACCGCAGATGCTGGGGATTACCGGACACCCCGAATCGCTCGACGGCAAATCGATGGAACCGATGCATGCGCACGGTATCCAGGCAATGTCGATTGGTTTACTCATCGATGCCGAAACGCCGATGGTGTGGCGCGGGCCGATGGTAACGCAAGCCTTGCAACAATTGCTGAACGATACCAATTGGAAGGATCTGGATTATCTGGTGGTGGATTTACCTCCGGGCACCGGCGACATCCAATTGACATTGGCGCAAAAGATTCCGGTCACTGGTGCCGTCATTGTCACGACACCGCAAGACATCGCCTTGCTCGATGCGCGCAAAGGACTCAAAATGTTTGAGAAAGTCGGCATCCCGATTTTGGGAATCGTGGAAAACATGAGCACGCATACTTGCTCGAACTGCGGTCATACCGAACCGATTTTCGGCACCGGCGGCGGCGAAAAAATGTGTCAGGACTATCACGTCGAATTACTCGGTGCATTACCGCTCGATATCAAAATCCGAGAACATACGGACACCGGCAAACCCAGCGTGGTTGCCGAACCGGACGGCAGAATTGCGGAAATCTATAAACTGATCGCGCGGCGGGTCGCGGTAAAGATCGCCGAATCAGCGGAAGATCATTCGGAACTGTTCGCTAAAATTATCATGGAAGACAATTAGGAATCGCGTGATATGACGATTAAATCAGATAAGTGGATCCGGCGCATGGCGCTGGAACATGGCATGATCGAGCCGTTCGAGCCCGATCAAATCCGTCACAAGGACGATCAACGCATCGTCTCGTACGGTACATCGAGCTACGGTTACGATATCCGCTGTTCCAATGAATTTAAGCTGTTCACCAATATCAACACCACCATCGTCGATCCGAAAAATTTCGATCCCAATTCGTTTGTCGATATCAAAAGCGATGTCTGCATCATTCCGCCAAACTCGTTTGCGCTGGCGCGCACCGTCGAGTATTTCCGCATCCCGCGCAATGTACTGACGATTTGTCTGGGAAAATCAACCTATGCGCGTTGCGGCATCATTGTCAACGTCACCCCGTTCGAGCCGGAGTGGGAAGGCTATGTAACCTTGGAATTTTCCAATACAACCCCCCTGCCCGCCAAGATTTACGCCAACGAAGGCGTGGCGCAAGTAATCTTTTTTGAGTCGGACGAAATTTGTGAAACGTCCTACAAGGATCGCGGCGGCAAATACCAGGGGCAGCATGGCGTCACGCTGCCCAAAATTTGAGGTTTTTAATCCTATGGAGGCGCGCTTTCATGTTGACGCTGAAACGATTGCCGTTAATCCCGAAACTTTCTACCCTATGGCTGCTGATACTATTACTAGCCTCTACCGCATGCCCGGCGGATACGCTCAAGCACATCTCATTGCCACGCACCGGCCTGGAACCGAAAGATATCGCCGTCATCATCAATGACAGCGATCCGTTGTCCCGTCAGATCGGTAATTACTATCAATCAGCGCGAAATATTCCGCCAGTCAATATCATTCGTGTCCGTTTCCAGCCCGGTCACAGCGAAATCACACCTGATGAATTTGCAATACTGAAAGCCAGTATCGATCAAAAAACGCCGGATTACGTACAGGCATTTGCCGTTGCCTGGACTGCTCCGTACCGGGTTGGCTGCATGTCGTTAACATCCGCATTGGCTTTCGGTTTCGATCAGAAATATTGCGCTGATACTTGTGCACCGACTGCGCTCAATCCTTATTTCAATTCACCCGGTACTAAACCCTACAACGACTATCGAATCCGCCCTGCCATGATGCTGGCCGGCACTACTTTCGAACACGTCAAGGCAATGATTGACCGGGGTATTCGTTCCGACCGGACTTTTCCGAAAGGTCAGGCTTATCTATTGAGTACTTCCGATACCGCTCGCAACAGCCGCGCACCCGGTTTCCAGTTGATCAAAGATGAATTCTCCGGTGTATTCCCGATACAAATCCTCGAAACCGATCACATCGCCGATCGTGACGATGTACTCTTTTATTTTACCGGACTCATCAGAATCCCCATGCTCGACACGCTGAATTTTTTACCGGGCGCGATAGCGGACCATCTGACATCCTTCGGCGGTATGCTGACGGACTCGCTGCAAATGAGCAGCTTGCGGTGGCTGGAAGCCGGTGCAACCGCCAGTTACGGCACCGTCGTGGAACCCTGCAGCTTTCCGCAAAAGTTTCCGGCTCCGGCAGTCGCCATGTTCTACTATGCAGCCGGCGCCAGCGTTATCGAAGCTTACTGGAAAAGCGTTGCCTGGCCGGGTCAGGGTGTGTTTATCGGAGAACCTCTTGCCAAGCCGTTTGCGCCGACTTTGCGTGAAACCGCTCCTGGCCGCGTTGAACTTAAAGTTTTTTCCCCGCGCGCCGGACGGCTTAGAATGGACAAATCAACCTCTGCCGCAGGTCCTTTTCACCCCATCGCGCGGCAAGCACCGATCCGCCGCGGTGAAAATCTACTTCACATTAATTTTGATGAAAAAATAGATGGTTATCTGCGATTGCAATGGAACTGAATTGTTTATTCTGCACTCTCCAGAAAGTACGTCATTGATTCTTAAAAAAATCATTACTCGACAAGTTTAGACCGCCAGTCCGGTTATCAATTTTTCCAGGATAAGCACTAAACTTTCTTTAAAAATTTCCGTCTAATGCCGCATAAAATTAGATACACATAACGCATTGTTTTTAATAAAATTATTCTAACGAAAAAAAGATTTTAAAAGTTTAAAAAAACACTTGATTTGCATGAAATGCGGACTATAATGCGTGCAAATTAAAAATCGATAATTTACCGATAAGGAGGTCATCATGAGAAGCACCAAGAACTTTTTTGCTCCGGCTGATTTAGTAAATATACATATTCCTGAAACGTAGCGTTTTTTAAAGGAGCACGCTCATGCCTACACTATCTACACTTCAAAAAACCAATCAGTCAGAAGTTCTGTTTGACACCCATCCTGAAATAAGCCTGAATTTTGAGCATGTACGAAATGCTCTGCGAGAAGGTTATCAACGACCGTTTTTGCTGGTCGACAGCGACATTATCCGGCATAAAACCCGACGATTTAAAGCGGCCATGCCACGAGTGCACCCTCACTATGCCGTCAAGGCGAATCCCGATAAGCGCGTCTTAAAAACCTTGATTGAAGAGGGCGCGGGATTTGAAATCGCCTCAATTGCCGAGCTTGATTTATTGCTTAGCATCGGAGTGCCGGCAGCCGAAATTTTTTACAGCAACCCGATGAAGTCAAGAGCTTATCTTGAGTACGCAGCGGCAAAAGGTGTTGAATGGTATGTACTCGATAGCGTTGAAGAACTGCGTAAAATCTTCAGCGTTAAACCGGATGCAAAACTGTATTTGCGCATCGACACGCCCAACATTGGCAGTGATTGGCCGCTGGCCGGGAAATTTGGAACACATCTGGGTGACATCAATGAGATCATCCAGGAAGCCGCATCACTCAAAGCAGATCTTGCGGGGGTCACCTTTCATGTCGGCTCGCAATGTCGTAATCCGCAAAATTGGCGTGTAGGTATTGAGCGTGCTAAAAAAGTTTTTGCCGAAATGCAATTAGCCGGCCTGAATCCAAGATTATTAAACATCGGCGGCGGCTATCCAGTGCGCCATGTCAAGCCGATTCCATCGATTGAAATTATCGCGGAAGTCATCAACGAAGCCATCGCTGATTTACCCGATAGCATTCGCATCATGGCGGAACCGGGACGTTATCTGGTTTCCGATTCGGCCTATTTCGTTTGCCGTGTAGTCGGTACAGCAACTCGCAATGGAAAACGCTGGATGTATTGGGATGCCGGTATGTTTGGCGGTGTTATCGAGATGACCGAAGGTTTGCGTTATGACATTCTAACGGACCGGAAAGGCAACCCAATCCCATGGTCAGTTGCCGGGCCAACCTGCGATTCCGTCGATATTCTGATGCAGGATCTAATGCTGCCTAACGATATCCAGGAAGGAGATTTTATTTATATTCCGAATGCTGGCGCTTACACCACTGCCTACGCCAGCAATTTCAACGGTTTTCCGCTGCCGGATGTAAAAGTAATATGATTCTTGAGCTATCACTCGCATAGCCGCGAAATCCAACTCAAGCTAAAAGGCGCAATGAACAATTTTTGTTCACTGCGCCTTTATTATTTCTGAATGCAATTTTTAAGAAATTGAATTTGCTTTATATTTTCCGTTCATAAATGACAAAGTGATACTCCAGATCGTCGTCTTTTGCTGAAATATGCTTGTCTCGCTGTTTTTCTTCCCATTCGCTCTTATCAAATTCCGGAAAAAAAACATTGCCTTCATAATCCCTCAAAATCTCGGTGACGTACATGCGCTGGCAAAATTTCAGCGCTTGCCGGTATAACTTCTCTCCGCCGATAATGAAATTTTCGGCATTTCCCATGCTTGTCTCCTCACAAACTTGCAATGCATCTTCGATGGAATTAACCACTACGGCGCCTGGTACTTCATAGTCCATCTGGCGGGTAACAATGACATTGGCGCGTCCAGGTAGGGGTTTACCGATGGATTCGTAAGTTTTTCTGCCCATGACAATGGTCTGTCCCATTGTCAGAAACTTGAAATGTTTTAAATCCGCCGGTAAATGCCAAGGCAATCGATTATCCCTGCCTATCACCCGGTTGTTAGCCATCGCAACCAGTATGGAGAAACGCAAAGGCGTCATACGGCTACCACTGCTTTAATTGCAGGATGGGGATCATACTTTTCCAAAATAAAATCTTCATATTTAAAATCATGAATCTCTCGTATTTCAGGATTTAATTTCATCATGGGAAGCGCTCTCGGTTCACGCAATAATTGCTCATGCGCTTGATCCAGGTGATTCAGATACAAATGCGCATCGCCCAGGGTATGAACGAAATCACCGGCGTCAAGCTCGCAAACTTGCGCGATCATCATTGTTAGCAGAGCATAGGATGCAATATTGAACGGTACACCCAGAAAAATATCCGCGCTACGTTGATAAAGCTGACACGACAACCGGCCACCTGCTACATAAAACTGAAAAAAAGCATGACAGGGAGGCAGCCGCATTTTGTGGAGTTCCCCGACATTCCAGGAAGAAATCAGCATGCGCCGCGAATCGGGAGTGCTTCTGATTTGTTCGATCACTTGCTGGAGCTGATCAATACAACGGCCATCCGCAGTCGTCCAGGATCTCCACTGATGGCCATAGATAGGCCCTAAATCACCATTCTCATCAGCCCATTCATCCCAAATTGTAACACCGTGATCGTGTAAGTAATGGATATTTGTATCACCCCTGAGAAACCAAAGCAATTCATAGATAATCGATTTTAAATGACATTTCTTAGTGGTCACCAATGGAAAGCCATCGGCAAGATTGAAACGCATTTGGTGCCCGAAAATAGACAGCGTGCCAGTCCCGGTCCGGTCGGATTTCCGATAACCATGGTCTATCACATGCTGCATTAGCTCGAGATACTGGCGCATTAATTTTATTCTCCATTTTTCACACGGAAGGATACACTTTTCTGCAACTGGCTACGCAGCCCAAACACCCGTAACCCGTATATAATAGCAACATTATCTGCAATCATTCTTAATGCAATGACTTCCGATATTGTCACTCTAAAAATAATACTCGACAGGAAAGTTTTCAATGCTGGCAACACTTCACCAGAATCAGAATATATCATTATTTGATCACCCATCTATTAAAGCATCCTACATACTCGTAGTTTTACCCAAACAAGAGAAGCTCTCCAAAAAACATCCGATTCCCGGCGAGGAATCATTGCATCAGTTGCTACTGCGGCGCGATATGAAATTGACCGATCTCTGTGAAACCCCCGTATGCGCAAATTTACAGAATGGCGAACTATGCAGCTGGGTCATGCTGGATAGCGCCCAACCGGTTTTTAACCAGCAGACCACCATGCGCAAAGCCATGAAATTATTGCTACAGGAAAATCCGGCGGAAATACACATTGTGACGCTTGGTACCACACAACAAAAAAGAAGTTTTGCGGAATGCGCGTTGTATGTTGCATGGGTCAATGGCGCCACTTTACCCGTGAGAAAAAATAAGCCCGTCAGAAAACCGCTAACCAAAATTAACTTATATGGATATAAAGATAACGGAAACTTCAAAATGCAACGGGCATTGGCTGAGGGAAATTTATTGGCCCGCGGCCTCACGGTGTTACCTGCTAATGAATTAACGCCCAAGACTTACCGCCAGCAAATAAAAAAACTGGCAGACAGTGAAGGCTGGAAATATCAGGAATTTGATTTTAACAAGCTCAAGGAAATGGAAGCGGGCGCTTTCGTCGCCGTAGCTCAAGGCAGTGACACCGAAGATGCTGCAATTGTACATTTGCAGCATCACGTCAATCGAAACGCGCAACACAAAAGCATCGCGTTAGTTGGTAAGGGTATTTGCTTTGATACCGGCGGTCACAATTTAAAACCCGCGCGTTACATGCAAGGTATGCACGAAGACATGAACGGATCGGCGGTTGTTTTGGGCATTTTACTGGCGGCTACGCGTGCTGAGATCCCTATTAACATCGATTGCTGGCTGGCGATCGCGCAGAACCATATCAGTCCTCGCGCCTATAAACAAAGTGACGTAATTACAGCACTCAGCGGATTGTCGATTGAAATCGTCCATACCGATGCAGAGGGGCGAATGGTACTGGCTGACACGCTGACCCTAGCGAGCAGACAAAAACCTGATCTGATTATTGATTTCGCCACTCTGACAGGCAGCATGAAAACCGCGCTGGGATCGCGTTACAGCGGAGTTTTTAGCAATCTCGGCGAGCTCTCCCAAAAAGCGGTTACGGCTGGCAGCAATTGTGGAGAACGCGTTTGCGTGTTTCCTATGGACAAGGACTATGAAGAAAGTCTGGAGAGCACAATCGCAGATATCAAACAATGCGAACTGGATGGTGAATTCGATCACATTCTCGCTGCCTGCTTCTTACAAAAATTTGTTGCCGATGATACACCGTGGTTGCATATGGATTTATCCGCCAGCAGTCACAAAGGCGGATTGGGCGCCGTAGATAGTGAAATTACCGGATTCGGCGTCAGTTGGGGAATTGAATTACTAAGGGAACTTTACAGCTAATGACTTTTAGGATCAGAAAGCGGAGCCTTCGTCTATTCCCCATCAGCTTTTTACGATATACAGTTTTTGACCGATCGACAGATTATCATTGCTATTGTTCCACTGTTTTATTTGGTCAACTGTAGTACGGTAACGTCTGGCGATGTGATACAGCGTATCGCCTTTTTTCACAATATGCACATCGGATTTATCATTCCAGAACTGCCTTTTCTTCTGAACAATCCCATCCTTCTTACTTTCAGCGACTAAGACTGACTGTGGCACCAATATTCTCTGACCAAAGACAAGATTTTTATTCCGCGCGATTCCATTGATGGTTTGCAGTTGTTTTACTGTAGTTCCATGGCGAGCGGCAATGTCATTAATTCTCTCGCCTTTTTGGACATGGTAAATTCGCCACGAAAACCGGGGATCTTGATATGTTTCCAAATTTTGGACGAAAATTTCTTTCTTATCTTTCGGCAACAATAATGTTCTCGGTTCGTCCGAGACTTTTATGACAAAACGGTTGTAAGCTGGGTTGAGTGCGGTAAATTCAATGTCGGAGATATTAGCTAGGCGGGTAACAAGAGAGATATCGATGTGTTCATGTATTTTTACCTCGTCAAAATACGGTCGATTCGGTATCGGTCGAAGTTGAATACCATATTTCTTAGAATTGGTAACGATATCTTTTATCGCCAATAACTTATAAACATAATGCTTGGCTTCTATCGGCAAATTCAAATCATAAAAACTGACCGGTCTGCCTTTATGCAAGTTCCTGGCAAGCGCTTTACTGACAACACCCTCACCGACATTATAAGCGGCAATCGCTAGCTTCCAATTGTCAAACTTCCGGTACAGATACTGAAGATAATCAAGAGCCGCTTGCGTTGACGCGACGATATCCCGGCGATCATCATGCCACACATTTTGTGTCAAACCCAATATCTTGGCCGTTTCCGGGATAAATTGCCACAAACCGGCCGATCGGTTATCCGATTTAATCAGTGGATTATAGGAACTCTCAATCACCGGAATCAATGCGATCTCCATCGGCATATTGCGGCGTTCGATCTCCTCTACTACATAAAACAAATAACGTTCACTGCTAGCAACGATATGATTGAATGCATGAGGATTCTGCGTATATGGCGCTTCAATTTTTCGAATCGCTTTATTGTCAGGCGGGAGAGTCAGTGCGAACCCGTTGCGGATGCGATCCCATAAATTTTCATGGTGCTGGTTTTTTTTGATCGGAACTAATTTATCAGCGTAAGCGCTTATTGACGAGAACAAAAAAGACCAGAAAATTAGCGAAAACAATAAAACAATTAAGCTATTTCTTTTTAAAATCATCTATATAAAATTTTTTATATCCATACCGTCCTACAGGATATATAAAAAATTCGTCTTTGCAAACTATTTTTTTCATATAAGAAAATTATTAAATAGCAACAGTCATTTAAAATCAATAAGTTATGCTCATCAACTTAAAATAATAATCAATACTCATTCGCGAATATTAGATCCACTCAAAGATTCATCATTTAAAATCATCGACTTACCTTTCCATCCTTTTTTTCGGTATTCAACGGCAACATTGGTAAAAATGCCTCCCCGGACATAAAAACGCGCGATTAGACGCAAGTATCTCGGCTTCAGGATAGCGACGAAATCATCGAGAATTTTGTTGGTGACCGCTTCATGAAAAACCCCTTCATTCCGGTATGACCAGATATAAAGTTTGAGGCTTTTCAACTCAATACATTTTTTGTCGGGGACATAATCCAAAATCAAAGTTGCAAAATCCGGTTGCCCTGTCTTGGGACATAAACAGGTAAACTCCGGGATTTCCATATGAATATGGTAATCCCGGTCAGCATAGGGATTAGGGAATGTTTCAAGAGACTTCTGGGGTTTGCTAGTCATTCTTCTTGCTCATGGTAAAATTAAACAAAGCGCAGATAGCGCTGCCGACTATTATAACCGCCTAATCCGCTAAACAAAAAATTGCGACTAGCACAAATCAAGCTCGCCGGCTTCAAATCATTTGTCGAACCCACTGCAATTTCCATCTCGCAAGACCTCGTAGGCATTGTGGGACCGAATGGTTGCGGCAAATCCAATATCATCGACGCGGTCCGCTGGGTTCTCGGTGAATCCAAAGCCTCGGCATTACGAGGCGACTCGATGCAAGATGTTATTTTTTCAGGATCCGATCACCGGAAAGCCGTTGGCCGTGCAAGTGTTGAACTGGTTTTTGACAATCACTTAAACCAGATAACCGGTCAATGGTCCAGCTATGCTGAAATTGCCATTAAACGAGTCTTGCAGCGAGATGGCCAATCAAACTATTACATCAATAACTTACACGTAAGGCGCCGCGATATTGCGGATCTTTTTCTCGGTACCGGCGTCGGTGGACGCGGTTATGCCATTATTGAGCAAGGCATGATTTCCAGAATCATAGAGGCCAGGCCGCAAGAATTAAAAAGTTTTCTGGAAGAAGCCGCCGGTATCTCTCAATACCGGGAAAGAAAGCAAGAAACTGCTTCGCGGCTTGCTGAAACACTAAAAAATCTCACAAGATTGGAAGATATCCGGCAAGAGTTGGAAACCCAGCTGCAACAGATGGAGATTCAAGCGCAGAAGGCGCAGCAGTACCAGTTATTACAAGAAAAACTGTTAACATCGCAAACCCTGCTCTGGCTGCTGAATAAAACCGAAGCCATCGCCCAGCGCAACTCGGCGCAACAAACCATCCTGCAACGGGAAACCGAGCTTGAAAGCACGCTGCTCAACCAACGCGATGCAGAAAAAAAATATGAAGACACTCGTACAAATGAGAGTGCCATTAATGAGAAACAGCTCCAAGTCCAGGGAGAATTGTACGCCGCCGATGCGGAAATCGGGCGTTTGGAGCTGGAAATCGGTCATTTGCAAAGCACACATGAACGCATCACCCAACAGATGCTGCAGATTGAAAGCCGGTTGCAGGCATCCGCCGAAAATACAGTCATAAAAAATGACGAGCTTGTCTATTGGCAACAAGAAAAATACAAAGCCGAAGCCATTCATCAGCAGTGCATTATTAATAATAACCGGAAGAATGCGGAACTACCGGCAATCGAAGCAAGCTTTCGCGACTGCCAGGATAAATTGAACGAGAGCCGGCGCAATCTCTTAATTATCGAGCAAGCCAATCAGCTGGAAGAAAACCATCAAACTTATTCGATTAAAAATATCCAGCAACTTGAAATACGCCGAGACCGCCTAATCCATGAAAAAAATGAATTGGAATACATCGACCCACGGAAATTAGCCGAGCTTGAAACCGCGATCAAGCAAGCGGAAAACACGCTCAACGCTGAAAATCTAGCCTCCCGGAATACTCAGAACGAACTGTCGGCCGCGCAGGCAAGTAAGGAACAAACGGCAGCTCAAATTCTGGAACTTCAACAAGCCATATCACAAGCAACGGCACGCTTCGAAGCATTACAAAACTTACAACACAAACTGGAAGAGAATCAGGACCTCAACGCATGGTTGAATCAACGTCATTGGCATGGCTTACCGAGGTTATGGCAAAAAATCCAAATCGAATCTGCGTGGGAAGTCGCTTTAGAAGCAGTACTACGCGAGTTTCTCAACAGCATTGAGATCGAACAATTAGAACAAATACAGGACTGGATTGAGGAAGCGCCAACCGGGAAATGGGCAGTTTTTGAAAAAAACCGCCCCGCTGCTCCTGATCCGTTAACCGGAATCAATTCCACAGCCAGGAACTGCAAGCGATTGCTCGCCTATATCAACTGCGGCCAATCCGAAATCCAGCCGGTGCTGGAAAATTGGCTGAGCCATGTGTACGTCGCTGAGAATCTTCAGCAAGGCTTGACGCACAGATCATCGCTCACTCCTGGAGAAATATTGGTAACACCGCAAGGACATAGAATTACCCGCCACGGCATCACGTTCTATGCCCCTGATTCGCACTTGCATGGCGTTTTATCCCGGCAGAAAGAGCTGGGGCAATTGCGTGAAGAAATTGCCCGGCTCGATTCACAATTCGAAAAACAGCAGCAATTGATGATCCAAGCGGATCGCCAATGCAATGAGTTGAAACAGGTCATTCACAAAACGAATGAAAAAAGCAGACGCTTACAGCAGGAATGCCATCAACTGCAACTCGAGTGGGTGAAGCAGTCGCAGATCCACGAGCGCGCCATCCACCGCAGTGATCAAATCAACCAGGAATTACATGAAATCGAACAAGCATTGAATAGCGAGCTTGCCCAGCAGCAAGCGGCCAGTGAACGGTATCAAAAAAATCTGAAACAAATCGAAAATTCCAAATCCATCGCGCACCAAGCTCAGCTTGCATGGGAAGCCGCAAATCAACAGTTTTCCGGTCAACAGCAAAAAATGCTGCAAGCCTCGAAAGAATTACAGGATGCTGCGTTTTATTTGCAAACCTGCCAAAACAAAATTACCGAGATCGAAAACAGCTTACTGACTATTGATGAGAACTATCAAAGACTGAATGAAGAATACAATGCCTTGCAGCTGGAAAGAAGCCAGGTGGAATTGTCACCGCTCCAAGAGACTTTAGATACGGCAGTGGCAAAACGCCACGCAATCAAACTGGATGCCGCGCAAGCCCGGGCCGACGCCGAAAGTATCGCGGGTCAGTTACGGCAGATCGGCGATGCCCGCATGGCATTCGAACAAAAATCCTATGCCCTGCGAGAAGATATCAGCCAAGCCCGCCTTCAAGAACAAGCCGCAGAAATAGCAATCCGGCAACTCGATGAAATGATTCAGAAAACCGGAGTTGATACCGGACAGCTAATACCACTGATCAAAAACAAAAAAGCAGCCGCGTTACAAACCGACATTCGCCAGCTGAATGCAGGAATTGCGGCGTTAGGAGCTGTGAATCTTGCCGCGTTAGACGAGCTTGAAGCCGCAAAAGCAAAAGAATCTAATTTGCTGATCCAAATTCAAGATCTGAGCGATGCAATCACAATATTAGACCACGCCATGCAGCAGATCGATCGCGAAACACAATTGCGCCTGCAAGAGACATTGGATTTGACCAATCAACATCTATGCGAAATTTTCCCGTTAATATTTTCCGGCGGAAATGCCAGGCTTACGCTTTATGAAGACAAAACGGTTGATGCCGGCTTGATACTGATGGCGCAACCGCCCGGTAAAAAAAATAGCTCTATCCATTTATTGTCGGGAGGAGAAAAAGCCTTGACCGCGCTCGCCTTGATTTTTTCTTTATTCCGGCTAAATCCAGCACCGTTTTGTTTATTGGACGAAGTCGACGCCCCGCTCGACGACAGTAATACCGGCCGTTTTTGCGAACTGGTTAAAAAGATGGCGGAACGCACGCAATTCATTTTCATCAGCCATAATAAAATAACAATGGAGATGGCACAGCGCCTAATCGGAGTTACAATGCAAGAACAAGGAGTTTCAAGAATAGTCGCTGTCGATCTGGCAGATGCTATTAAGATGGGAAAGCGGGATAAAGTAACAATTAATCAATGATTGTTGTCAATCATTGATTGCTGACGTAATCTTTTCTTGGCAGATGAATGCAACCGTTTTAGAAAAAGCAGAAGGAAATTTGGAGAGAATAAGCATGAGTGATTTGCAAATAAGTTTAATCATCATCGGTATCATCGTTATTGCTGGTGTAGTGGTTTTCAATTGGTTGCAACAGCTGCGTTACCGCCGCAAGGTGCAAGCCGCATTCGATCATGAGCACGATGACATTCTATTGGACAAGCAGAATACCGAAGATCCATTCCAGCGTATTGAGCCCAAATTTAATAAAGCGCCACCGGATCCGCAGCCTGATATGATCGAGCAGCAAAAAGAATTACCACTCAACGAATCCCAGAAAGTATCAATTCCTCCGGCCGTTCACACCGCCCCATCTTTTCATGCAAATATCGTGAGTAGTTCAGCCGCAACTTCGCCCTTACTTGATTATGACAGCAATACCAGTTATATCGTCAATATCCGCTCGGACTCGGTCATACCTAATACGCATATCGCAAAATTACTGCAGAGAAAATTCGATTTTGGAAAACCTGTCTATTGGCTGGGACAACCCGACAAAGATGAACCTTGGGAGGAAATTACCAATGAATCCAACGTTGACAGCGACGGTTACGGCCATATCAAAGGCTGCTTGCAGCTGGCGGATAGAGCTGGTCCGATCAGTGAAGTGAATTTATCCAAATTCCGCGATTTGGTGCTTGACTTCGCATCACAAACACAAGCCGCAGCCGAATGCCCGGATATTGTCAGCACCCACGAGAAAGCCGTCGCGCTTGACAAATTTTGCGCTGACGTCGATGTCATGATCGGTATCAATATCATTAGTAGAGATGACGGTGCTTTTGTCGGCACCAAAATTCGCGCGTTAGCGGAAGCGTCCGGATTCAAGCTTGATTCAGACGGATTGTTTAAATATCGCGATGATAGCAACAATACCCTATTCACGCTCAGTAACTATGAATCCTCGCCATTCCTGCCGGATAACATGAAATCATTAACCACACACGGCGTCACATTTTTGTTGGATGTTCCACGAGTGGCGCATGGAGAGAGAGTTTTTGATCAAATGACACACCTTGCAAAAATCTTCTCAAATACGCTGGGGGGAATTATGGTTGATGATAACCGCGTGCCACTTAGCGATAGTGGAATTCAAAGAAGCAAACAGCAACTGATTGAAATACAGAATGTAATGAAAAATAACCATATTTTGGCTGGTAGTCCAAGCGCATTACGGCTGTTTGTTTAAATTTTTTCAACCCAAAACTAAAGATAATGACGTAAGCATCCGTAATCGCTATCAAATTGGAACTTATGCTTAACCTTTTTATTACAATCTATTAGAGAATCTTATTAGAAAAAAAATAGAATAATGATATATCTTATTAATAAAAAAGATAAATCTCTAAGAAATACATCTTTCTAATGTAAACATGGTTATTTAAACGATCTGATATTAATATTTTGTTAAAGAGATATAGAAATGAGCGAATCTTCAAATCAAGCACAACGTTTTTCACCAATAGAAGTAAAACTTGAATCAGGAAAAGATTACTTTTGGTGCTCCTGCGGTCAGAGTAAATCGCAACCTTTTTGCGATGGCTCCCACAGAGGCACCGGATTTACGCCTCATAAATTTTCTGTCAGCGAAAATAAAACCGCTTGGCTATGCACTTGCAAAAAAACCGGCAACCGTCCGTTTTGCGATGGGACCCATAATAAACTTTAATCTGCAAGATATTTGCATAACCAAATAAATAATAATTCAACAACTAAAATATAATGTTTCTAGGGCACATAAACAGAATTGTAAATTGGTTACATATTCTATAACCTGTTAATTATTCGAGAGTTAGTGTCACATGGAAACAGAATTGAAATTTCTGGAAGAAAGGGTTTATCTGCTCATTCGTTTGTATCAGGATAGCCGTTCCGAAAACAGTAAGCTGCGCAAAGAGCTGGCAGCTTCTCACGAGCAATGTGAAAAGCTCAATGAGAAAATTCATGTTGCCGCAGACCGGCTTGAAACACTTTTGACGACTATTCCAAAAAATGAATAATGAATTGCTAAAAATCAATATCATGGGACGAGAGTTTCAAATTAACTGCCCAGAACAAGAACGAGAAGAAATTCAACTAGCGGCAGTTTATCTTGATAATAAAATTCAGGAAATCAAGGCCGAAGGGAAAGTTGTCGATTCCGATAGAATTGCGATTATAGCGGCGTTAAAAATAACCCACGAATTATTATCGCTCCGCCACGGAAGCGGTTTTGACATAGAAGAATTTAAGCGTAGAATTGTAGCGTTAAAAAAGAAAGTTGATGAAGCGATAACATTGAAGGAAAATTAATGTTATCGCGGTTAAAGTTAATCCCTGCGATGTTTGTTAAGGTTTATATTCTTTGAACCAATTGTTGGAAACTGGCTGTGGAATTTAGTGATACTGTTGTGCGCGCCTTTAGGGGATGTGCCTGATGTATCCATGAAACAGCCGCCTTGAACCGTATGGTTCAAGATGATAGCCTGACGGCATATGTGGGGAGCCATTTCGGGACAAGAAATATTGAATCAATGTTTCTTGTCCTTTTGATTTTACGCTTCTCATCTGCGACATCATAAAATCTCATCATGCAGCAAAACACCCTCTCCCCTCTTCCTGCACCAACAACGTTTCTGTTTGATATTGGCAAAGTGTTACTGGATTTTGATTTTGAATCTTCGCTGATTCGATTGATCCCGGACACTGTTTCCAATCCCCATGAACGGATCCGTCACGTACTCGAACGAAAGAACGCACTTGAAACCGGATTCATTGATCCGGGCAGCTACGCCGATTGGGCGCTGAAAGCTCTCGGAAGCAACGCATCCCAGGAACAGTTCTATCAAACCTGGCAGCAAATCTTCACGGTCAATGAACCCATGTGGCAGTGCGTTCGCAAACTTGCCGCCGCCAATTACACATTGATCTTGATATCCAATATCAATGCCATTCACTCGCCATGGATCTTCACAAGATACCCCGAGTTTTCTTTTTTTCAGCATAGAGTGTTATCGTTTGAAGTCGGTTTTCTGAAACCTGATCCTGCAATCTACCGGCACGCCATAAACACATTCCGGCTCAACCCAGCATTAACCGTTTATATCGACGATCAACCGCAGAATATCCTCATTGGTAAAACACTGAACCTGCAATGCTGGCAGTACAACATTGATAATCACCCAGCTTTTGAAAACTGGCTTGAGGATAAATTAACAACCTTGGGCAGGTAATATTGGAATCAGCAACGGCTATTTTTCCGCCAAGAAATGCTCGACCATGGCTTGCTTGTAGTCGATCTGACCAAATGAAACATCCTTTAACTCGCCTTTGCGATCGAACAAAATACAAGACGGCGTTCCTTGCAAAGCAAAGCGTTCAAAAGTTTCAGCGCGCATTGATTTTTGTTCCAAATAATGCCTGACCTGCTGCAACACCGATTTTTTTTGATCGTCGGTAAAATTTTCAAAATTCGGCAAGAATTCATGAGCATACTGCTGCACTCGTTCGTCGGTAACGGGTTCGGTTTCCGCCACGACACGATCCATTCCCACGGCAAAAGGTATTTTCCAGGCCAGCTTGCCTTCAGACAGCATGCCATACTGATCCAATGCTTTTAGTGTTTCACCGATTACTTCACCGGTGGTCACCAATTTCCGCAAATTCTCCAACGTATTTTTATCGTAATCCTCAAAGGCAGTGGCCAGACCGATCACCGCTAATCCTTGCTGGTGATAGCGCTGATGCAAATCAATCGCGCGCGGTAGCGAATAAATAAAACAACCGGGGCAATTGACCTGGAAAACTTCGATCAAAACGACCGAACCCAACAAATCAGGAAGTGTAAGCGGCCCACCCTGAACCCATACATCGACCGTAATATCAGAAAGTGTGTGATTATTCATCGCAAAAGAAGTTAGAATGTGCATCCATAATGCAGCCAAAATAGCATATTTGCGAGAACACATTGAAAGATTTTATCGAGACAAACTTCCTTCCAATTTACAGTTTTTCTAAAAATGCGCTACTGGTTAATGAAATCAGAACCTTACGAATTCAGTATCGAGGATTTTTTGGCGCAACCCAACCAAACCATTGCCTGGGAAGGCGTGCGCAATTATCAATCGCGCAACTTCATGCGTAATCAAATGAGCATCGGCGATTCAGTATTTTTCTATCATTCCTGCTGCAAAGATCCCGGCATTCTGGGAATCGCAAGGGTCAGCAAACCGGCGTACCCGGATGCAACGCAATTCAATCCTGCCAGCAAATATTTCGACCCTAAAGCTTCGCCTCACAATCCGCGGTGGTTTAATGTTGAACTTACGCTGGTACAACGAACCCGCTTGGTTCCGATCAAGGAACTCAGACGGTATCCTGAATTGCAAAAAATGCGCGTGCTGCAAACCGGTAACCGGCTTTCAATCACGCCGGTTGATCCGGCAGAGTGGCAATTCATTCTGACCATTCTATAATCCGATCTTTTTTCTTAGCGGCTCAATCATGGAATGGTGGGTAATTTATTTGTTGACCGGGGGATTTGTCGGATTCTTCGCGGGTTTGCTCGGTATCGGCGGCGGTTTGATCATCGTTCCGGTATTGATTTCGTTGTTCACCGCTCAAGATTTTCCAGCTGATCGCATCATTCACATGGCGCTCGGCACCACCATGGCGACCATCATCTTCACATCGATAGCCAGCTTGCGAACACATCATCGTCATGGCGCGGTTGACTGGCAAATCGTAAAAAACATTTCTCCCGGCATTGTTGTTGGCACCTTCAGCGGCGCGACTCTGGCAGGTTCGCTAACGGGACAGTTTCTAAGCTTGGTTTTTGTTATCTTTATTTTCTACGCGGCCACACAAATGCTGCTGCAATTCCGCCCCAGCGCGATTTTCCAGTTACCGGGGAAAGCCGGCATGTTCCTTGCCGGTGGTATCATCGGCGCCTTATCGAGCCTGGTTGCCATTGGCGGCGGATTGTTATCGATACCGTTTTTGTCGCTCTGTAACGTCAAGCTGCAACATGCTATCGGCACGGCTGCTGCAATCGGTTTTCCAATCGCATTGGCCGGTACTGCCGGCTACATAGCCAACGGATTAGCGCATGGAGAAAATCTGCCGGAATACAGCTTGGGATACGTCTATTTACCGGCACTGGCAATGCTGGTGGCCGCCAGTATGCTGACAGCGCCATTCGGTGCAAAACTCACGCACTCGACCAGAACCGGAATTTTGAGAGGAATCTTTGTGGTTTTGCTTTATAGTTTAGGCATCCGGATGTTGCTGGGATTGGTTTAATTGCGGTTTTGCCGTCCCGTCAAACAATCATTACGCATCGTTACAGCAATATAAACCCGATTTCTTTGTTAACGGTATCCTTGATGACGCCGAGCGCCGCATTGATCGCCGCTTCCGCAGCCAGCACGCCCAATCCCTCGATTGTCATCAACACCATGCGTGACGCATTTTTCTGCATCTCGAGGTGAAGCGCCGCTTGTTCGTCGTTAATTTTACCGGCTGCTCGCAATGTTCCAATCATCACCAGCGTTTGTGCCAGTTTCTTCGCTTCGGATTCCGCATAATCCTTCACATCCGGCCATTTATCACCCAGGCTGCCATTCAATGCAGCCACGATGTCTTTTCCCAGTTTAACCGCATCAAGGTTCATGTTGTTCTCCTTACACTCAAATTAGAACTGCTAAATGGAAAATCACTCGCCACGGCGTTTGGCAAGCTCCAGTTTCAAGATAGCTGTAAAACTGGTATTGAAATGTGAACGCACGAGCGTGATTTGATCTTTCGACAAGCAAGCGATTCTATGCAGCTTTTCAAGGTTATCAAAGTTACTGGCAAGCAACGCGGTTTGTTGGGTGGTGATATCGTTTTTGGGAATTGCCGCGGCACGAACGGTAATCGCGCTCACGTCGACCTTAGCCTCGTCATAAAATTGTTTATGATGATCAAAAGTACATTCCGGCAACCCTTCCACCGATTCCAACACCACCAAATGCGCCTCTGTCTTCCGTTGCAAATCCGTGACCGCCCGGTCGGTCGCTTCGTCATAACTGCTGATCAGTTTTACGGTACAACCCGTCAGCACCAGTGCCAATATTAAGGAAACAGCCGCTAAAAACCCCGGATGCCACGACATGCTTCGTACAATTTTCATGATTGTCCTCCCCGTTAATCATCAAATCCGGATGACACATGGCAATCCGGTCTCGTTATCATCCATTGTTATCCGCGACATTGGCCATTTCGATGGCGCGCATCACCATATCCCGGGCCTCGGCTGCAGTTCCCCAATGGCCGACGCGCACCCATTTTTCCGGTTCAAGGTCTTTGTAATGCGTGAAAAAATGTTCGATTTGCTGAAATACAATATCCGGCAAATCATCGCGCTCGCAAACATGCGCGTAATAGGGAAAGGTTTTGTTGTCCGGCACGCAAATCAATTTCTCGTCGCCACCATGTTCGTCTTCAAGGTGCAGCAATGCAATCGGCCGGGCGCGAACCACGCAACCGGCAAGGAAAGGCGAACGGGCGATTACCAGCGCATCGAGCGGATCGCCGTCATCGCACAGTGTGTGCGGAATAAAACCATAATTCGCCGGATAACGCATCGGGGTATGTAAGATACGATCGACAAACAATGCACCGGAACGTTTATCGAATTCGTATTTAACCGGCTCGCCGCCGGTCGGCACTTCGATGATGACATTAACGTTGTCAGGCACATTCGCGCCAACGGGAATTGAACTGATATCCATGAAATTAAATTTTGTGATTCTCGAAGGAAATTAAAAGGGGACTAAGCAATTGATTGCTTTGAATCAGTGTACTGAAGGCGGCAGATACTGTCAAACACGACCCCGGCGGCGATCAATAATTTCTTAAAACAGACTCAGTCTGCCCTACTTCACAGCCACACATCGATCATTTTTGCGAACAAAACTACCAGCCCAGTCCAAAAGCCCGGAAGCGTTCAATCACCAGGTCATCCGTATGGCACGACTCGCATGATTGCCAGACATGCCCCACACCTTCCACGACATAGCGGGCAGCGGGTGCTTTCCCGCCGGAAGCAATTTTTAAGCGTACCAGATTGGACGGTTCACCACAAACGGAATAACCGGAAACAACCGGCTCATTGACGGTGTTTCCATTCACTAAACGTGCCTGCGCATAGCTTTCCTGCCAGGAAAAATGCTCGCCGGATCCGGTTGATTCATCATCCGGTGAGTCGTTGGCGCCATTTATCATGACAAAGGGAATAGCCGGTACCGCCGCCGCGTTCCATTTCCAGGCATTCTCCGGGGTACGGCGCAGCTTTTTGCCAACTGCGCACAAACCGCTGAATGTTTGCGGAATTACCGGCTGCATCGCCCAAACCGACCAGACCAGGCCGCCGCCTGCGGAAAATCCGCACAGCCAGACACGTTTGACAAAGCGAAATTGAATGCGGACTTGAGCTTCCAGCGAAGCCATAAACCGCACATCGATCAAGTTGTCAATCGCCTCCTCGGGAATATCGGATTCCCAAGGGTTCGTCCATCCCGGATTGGAACCGGTCACCAATCCTTGTGGAGCAATATCCATCACATCGACGCGCGGGCGGATACCATTCAGAAATTCCACTGCATCGCCATTACCGCCGTGCAGCCAAATGACCGCATCTGCTGGTTTCGTAAGCGGATCGCGGTACACCGCTAACCGTTTGATACCGTCGGACACCAGTTGCAACGCGGGATAAGGCATCATGTCACTCCTCTGTGCAGATAATGAACAGAACTCCGGCAAGCGCCGTAACGCTAAATCAGCGAATCCGGATCGATACCGCGAGCCACGAGCACATTCCAAGCAGCGCGTGAAACAAAGGTCGTCCAATAACCGTTGACGACCAGGTCATTCTGTTTCTGAAAAGCCGAAAGCGCGACATCGCTCGCGCGCCCCCAATCGCCATCGACTCCATCGCCATTCGGACCGAAACGGCCCAAATCGTAACCCAGCTTAACCAGCGCTCGCTGCCGTTGTGTTGCCGTCCAGAACGGCGACCAAATGTCCGGAATACCGGGATCCTCATAAATGCCGCGCAACACCCGGGCAAAAGGAAATCCCGCCACATCGACTTTATATCCGGGACAAACATCGTGATGACCGTGATGATCCTGCCAGGTAATCGCAGGCCAGCGTTCGACAATCTCACGCCCGGCTTGAATCATCATTGCGATCTGCTCTTCCGTCCAAGGCTGAATCAACATCGCTTGCTTGCCATTGGGAGAATGCGCCTTGATCCAATCCGCGCCAGCCTTTACCCCGTCGCGCGCGTAACCGATATTCACGGTCTCAACGCCAATGGTGGCGCGCGCGCCTTTGGTGCGGTCATTGGATGGCTGTCCATCCCAGCGCAAGAGCTGATTCTTCCCCGCATGCCATGACCGGTTATCCAGCGATACATAACGGTCAATGCCTTCCGAAAAGCTCCGTCCCACCCCGTAATGCGCCGAAGCAATTCCCTGTTGCGCCGGGTGGCTGCCGCCGATGGTATCCCGGCAACCTTGCAGATCCCACGACGCCGTCCAATGCCAGGTCACTCCCATCGGCCGATGCTGCGTCGCACTGGTCCACCCTTTGCCGACCGCATTGCCCGCCGTTAAAGGAATCATGAATTTCTCGTTAATCTGCACCTTCATGAAAGCATCCCCTCCGGAGTTTTTTTTCAGGCTATATCGCTTTTTTGAAGAATTCAACCAGAAATTGATACAGCCATGATCCGCCATAGGCAATGGCGACAATCATTCCAATGGCTGCCGCACCATAGATAATTTTATCCATCATTTTGTTTTTCTCCCAATCATTGGTCAACAGATTGAATCTATCAGCGTACTTTCGGTAGCCCGGAAACCGGTTTACAGCATATCACTCGCTCAACTGCGCTGTCTGAAATTTCAGTATAAGGCGCCGCCAGAATCTTTCATTGTCCGCTAATTCCGCACCGTCCGCCGGGCAATTCATCCCGCTCAGTCTTTTCACATTACTTTAACTCTGATAACGCAGCCCGGTAGCTATTAAGATTTTTTATCAGGAATCTTAAATCCCAAATAAGCCCCTGCGCTCAACCCTTGCAATGCAAGCAAAGTCGGGCTGAATTCAGGCATCGCCAGAGTTTCCCAAACCGAATGAACATAGATAATGCCGAGAATGAGCGTCCAGATTAAAATTTGTACGCGATGAAACGCTGTATTGCCTTCCGGATCGCTCAGTATGTCTCTCAGGAAACTCTGGCTTGGGTTATTTTCCGCGATTCTCAGAATCCTTTCTCTCAGCAATGCTTGATTATGTTGCAATGCATTCAACATTCTTTCCTTATATCTCTTCTGATCCGCAGTAAAAGTCTGATTCTGCAGGAGCTCCTGTTCAATAGTTTGCGCCTCTCCTTGCATCGTAATCAGTTTTGATTCGAGATCATCAATGCGTTTCGACTGAGAATCCCCGGAAACATCAATGGCGGCGGACCCTAACGCGGCGCCGGTGCCAATCCCGATGAGTGCCAGCGCGCTATCGCTGATTTCATTCAATGCACCGGTCGTTACCCAAATGGAAACAAAGGATACGGCTACAAGCACAGACCAGAAAGCCATTTGGCAGCGCGCCAGACTCCACGGTTTGGAACCCGTTTCCGGTTTAGTACCGATATCGGACAGCGATTCTTTCAACGCTGCCCGGAGCGGCTCAAACCACCAGATACACCCGATCATAATGATCAAGAGAGAAACGAAAATTATGAATTTAAGCGGATTTACCTGCTCGAGTAATACGTAAAGCGGAGTTTCCTTGTCATTTTGCCTAACAATATTTTCAAAAGGAATCCATTTGGAACCATCATCCAATCCAATTGCAACATTCACCGGGCGGGTAAAAAAACCGGGCTTAGGCTTGCCATTTTCCGGATCTTCAGCCGAACCGAAATTCGGAATGGGCGCGCCGAGCAAGCTGATCCAATTTTGCTTGTTCCCGGAATCCCTGGAACCGTATTTAAGGTCGAATGTAATCGTTCCGTCCCGATAACCCTCTCTTAAATTAATTGCCGCAAGCTCACTTATTTTGAGATCGTTCAGATAAAGAACAATATTCCGTTTGCAATTCGATTGCGCCGCGCAGCTCTCTTTCGCTTCCAATAGGGCTTTCAGATTACGCACCGTCAATACCAACCGGTCATTAATTCCTATCCGGATCAGAGTCTCCGGTTCATCGTTCTCGACTCTGATTCCTCTGAGTTGCGGATTCCACAAAGAGATTTTCTCGATACTTATCACTGAGTCGCTTGTTCGTCCATCGTCCGCCTGCGCATACGCATGCGCGCCACGGATCAGGAGAAATAACAACAAGAAAAACAGTATCCTCGCAAGATTCATTTCAATCCCCTTGTTATGCAATTCCGTAAAGTACCATTCGACGAATATGAATCCGCCGGAAATTGTTTATTACCTGCTGCATTACGCTTCAGAAGCCACGCCCTGCCGCGAAATTGTTGGTGCAGTCAATTAATCAGCGTTCCGATGAATCTTCTTCCGGGCAAGCCTTCTCGCGCAGTTTTCTCACCACGGTATGATATAAACTGGCATTCTCCAGCGAAGGTCCGGAACTCAGCAACCGGGACAGTTGCTCGCAGTTAGCGCGGGGCGCATTGACGATCGCGAGCACCAGAAAATGCACCGGCGCATCGATTGCAGCCAGCCGGTCGAAGAGATCTTGCGGTAGCGCGGCATTGGCGGCGAGCGCAGCCAATACGTAGGTTTTGTATAAACTCAGACGAACCGGATCGGCAACGTTAACATCATGATTCGCTGCCGCCAGCAGTTTTTCGATGATCGCCCGTGAAATATTGCGGTTGCCTGCCAATCCCGCAACCCGCCCATACGTGAGCGGCCCGGCGGCGATCTTTTCCAGAATCACTAGCGGCGTATTGGGATTTGCACCAACCTGTTGCACCACGGCATCGTCGCCGGAATCCGCCAGTCTGCCGAGAAGCTCCTGCGGCGCCGATGGATGCTGCGCCAACGCGGTATCGATCTCCCGGCGTCCCCAGGGAATCCAGCGTTGGCTCACCTGTTCCAGAGCATCCGCAGTGGAAGCCGGATTTTTCGCAATCGAATGCGCGCTCTGTTGCATAAATAAACCCAGTCCCGCAAGCAAGAGCGAGACCGAAAACATCCATGCAAAAAGCACATGCCCGCTACGCCACGAAGCATTGCCGGAACGTAGATCATACCAAGCAAAAGCGCTGTAAACCAAAGCCCAGCATATACCCGCTCCCAAGAAACCATAAAAAGGGATAAATATCAGACCAATCGCGGCTGTTGAGCTGCTGGAGCTAAAAACGGCATACACAACAAATGCCGCCGCACCCATAAAACCCGCGAAAGCACCTGCTTTCAGAATAGCTTTCCGATTTTGCATTCCGCTCCTTTCTCCGAATGATGCCAGGCTATTAGTGATGACTTAAGGAAACGCTGATCAATTCGGCAAACGGGATGAAGCACGAGGCGCACGGAACGCAGCAATCGAGACATATCAACAAGATAGGCGAGGAAGCGAGTGCCGCGCAACAAAGTGATTCGCTCGTATAGTCAATTAATCAGTGCTCTCCTAGCCAGGCAATTCATTCTCCACCAGCCGGACCCAGTACGCCGCGCCCAGCGGCAGAATGTCATCGTTAAAATCATAATTAGGATTGTGCAGCAAGCAACTACCTTCCGAGCTGCCGTTGCCGATCCAGATGTAGCAACCCGGCTTTTGTTGCAACATGAAGGCGAAGTCCTCGGCGCCCATGCTGGGAGTTGGTGCGGTATCGACGCATTGCTCACCGGCGACGGCAATTGCGGCACGAATGGCGCCGGCGGTTTCGGCGGGGCTGTTGATAGTAACCGGATAACCCGGATTTTCGGGGTTAAACAGGATACCGGCGTGAATTCCAAAACCCTGCGCGACACTTTGCGCCAATTGGCGGATACCCTGTTCCAGTTGCTCGCGCACGGAATTTTTGAAGCTGCGGAAAGTACCGCGAATGACGGCGGAATCCGGCAGTGCGTTCCAGGTATTGCCGCCGTGTATTTGCGTGACACTGACCACCGCAGCATCGGCAGGGTCGATCCGGCGGCTGACGATAGTTTGCAGTTGCGTGACCAAGTGCGCCGCGGCGACCAGCACATCGTTGCCGAGATGCGACATGGCGGCATGCGTGGCTTGGCCTTTCAGAGTGATTTCAAAGCAATCGAACGACGCCATCATCGGCCCGGTTTTGACGGCAAAATGCCCCACCGGCACATCCGGAAAGTTATGCATGCCAAACACCCGCTGCGCCGGAAATTGTTCGAACAAGCCTTCGTCGATCATTTGCAACGCCCCGGCACGGCATTCTTCCGCCGGCTGGAAAATAAAATACACGGTGCCGTCGAAACGGCCATGCTTAGCCAAATAGTGAGCGGCACCGAGCAGCATGGCGCAATGCCCGTCGTGGCCGCAGGCGTGCATTTTGCCTTTGTGACATGACACGTGATCGAAGCGGTTTTGTTCCTGGATATACAGCGCATCCATATCGGCGCGCAGCGCAATGCTGTTGCGGCTGTTGCCACGGCACAGCACGCCGACGACGCCGGTTTTCGCCAACCCCTGATGCACTTCGATACCGGCATTGTGAAGTTGCTTCGCAATCAGTTGGGCCGTCGCGACTTCTTCAAAAGCCGTTTCCGGATGCTGGTGGATGTGTCTGCGCCAGCGTTGCATGTCGGCATGCAACGCGAGTATCCCGGGATCAATGGTCATGGCTGATCAATCGTTGTCAAAACTTGCGCATCGTATCACGGGTTAATTGACGCGGCTAACGGCAGTTCAAGGAAATTATCCGTTTACCGCGCCAATTATTTGACAACACTAGAGACTTTCAGTATGTTCAATCTTAGGAAAAGCTTTTTCCTATCCTACCTGTGGCTTTATGTACATGTAACCATACAACAATGGAGGTTGTCATGAGCAAGAAATTCGCCAAACAAGATTTTCTCATCAAAGATTTAGCAATCAGTATCAGTGGCGGAGGCCGTGGCGGAACATGGCTGCCCGGACCGGATGACGAAACACCGCCCTCGCCGATTTCACCGGTTGCCAGTGTTCTCGTGAATCTCGGATTGATCGAAGCCGTTCGCGGAACGATTACCGAAGCTGTTAAAGCCAAAAAATTTGACGAAGTTGCGCGCGCATTCGTGCAAAACGACGTCGGCGGCAATCCTATTATCCGTTCAGCCATTCATGAGATCGGTGCTGCCGTGGTTGCCAGCGCCGCATTCGCATCGCTCGGCGGCGGAGGCAGCGTCGGGTTGCCCAATCCCGATTGTGGAGGGACTTCTTACGAAACCATACCGCCGACCTTGACCCCAGTGGTTCATACCGGCATTTCGGTTCACCGGGTAACGGAATTGCACCGGCTCAGAAAGCAACTGGCGCAGACCGTGGCGTATGTCGATAAGGTCGCGGCTGCACAGGCACCCCGGGGCGCTGAAGTGGACACTGTCCGCACGCAATTGCAAGAGGCATTGAAGAGTCTAGGTTAGACGAATCCGGCCATGGCGGTGTGCAATCGTATCGCGGCATTGTCTCTGGCCGCTATCCGCATGGCCGCTGCAGGCACCTGCACTGAACCTGCAGTGGTCGCGCGCTGGCTCTATCGTTTCGGTACCGCGCCATGCACTCCGGCAATTGAACGCGATTTCGGTCCCGATGACGATCCGCTGGCAATTTTGAGTTTAACAAAAGGCGCGCATATCCGCCGCCTGCTGGAAGCCGGTTATGACGCTCATTCACTCTCCGGCTGGTATTCTTTTGCGAGAACGGCGCTCCCGCAGCAGCTTTCCACCGCTTGCAAGCTGTATGTCAGTCCAAAACCGGAAGCCTTAAGCGATGCTTTCCCTATCATCGCTGAACAGTTTGTTCGCACCGAAGTCCGGTCTTTTAAAGTCGGACGAGGCATCGAAGGGTTATTGCGACCCGATAAAATCGTCGCTTACTTTGATAACGATGCTCACATGCTGCAGGTCGCGGCAGCGCTTGACCAATCATTGCAAGATTGTCCGGTGCAAGGCGTACCATTCACTGCAGAAATTGCCGGAAACGGTTTGGTTTCCTCTGGAATCGATCCTCCCGTGGGAGCATCGGCGGTCAGTTGGCGATCCTGGATAACCAAACGCCTGGCGGCCAGTCTGGTTATATCCGCTGCGGATCCCGGCGCCGATCACGTCGCTATCGCATTAACCGGTCTTCGCAATTCCGGTATTGATTCCGACCGTTGGGTTCCAGTTGCCCAAGATTTCTGGAAAATGAACCCGTCGTGATTCCAGGGTCATTTGATTTTACGACCACGCTATTTGTGTTGCCGCCGGATGCAAAACTGCTGCCGGTTTCCGGGTTGTCACCCCGGCTGCAAGCTAAAATCGGTTATGTTGAGGACGATCAATTCGTTGTCACTCGCCCGGGATTTCGCATCACTACGCGGCTTTTACCCCGTCCCCTTGCCGAACTGATTAAAGAATTTCACACACCGAGTCTACTGACCGATGCAATTTTGCGTTTCAGCCAGACGCACGGCCAGAACCCGATGGCAATGCTCGATATGGCGTTTGACGCGCTGGCGACTCTGGTCGAGATTAGAATTCTGGTTCCGCACGACTCTCCTGATACGCAATCTCCGGAACCGGGTTTCGGCGCCGGGCAGGAATTTGCAGGCTATGAAATCGAAGCACTGGTGCGTTCACTGGAGGACACCGAGATCTACCGCGCCCGGCAAACTGACGGCACATTGATTGCATTGAAAATTTCTCAGGCGAACCGGCCAGCAATTTTCGGCCTATTCGAGAAGGAAGCAAAGATACTGAACCGGCTGCGGGGAATCGATAGTCCACGGTTGCTGGAACACGGCATCCAACAGGAACGTGCATTTATCGCGATGGAATGGTGTGACGGCGTGTCGATCGCAATCGCTGCGCAACGCGCTCGCGCTGCCCGCGACTGGCGCCGACTTCACGGAATCGTCGCAAAAATGCTGCAAGCATACGCCAGACTCCATGCCGGCGGCATCCTTCATGGCGACATACACACCGGCAACTGTTTGGCTGGTGACGACGGACGTATCGTCATTCTTGACTTTGGAAACGCCTGCTTGCTTGATCGAGCTACTGATGCGACCGATCCGTTGCGAACCGGCATTCCGCAATTCTACGATCCGCAGATGGCAAGCGCTTTATTGGACGGACGGATCCCGCCCGCTGCAAGCCCGGCCTCGGAACAGTACGCCATCAGCGTCATGACATATCTCTTACTGACCGGCTTGCACCCGATCGAAACACCGGCAGTTCAAGGGGAACTGCTGCGCAACATCGCGGAACGCCCTCCGCTGCCTTTCGCCAGCCGCGGCGTAGCCGCTTGGCCCCCTGTCGAAACCGTCATTAACCGGGGGTTAGCAAAACAACCCGAACAGCGTTTCCCGGCAGTTGCAGAGTTGGCGCAGGCTTTTGCCGCAGCAGATTGGAAACGGAGAATGCCTCGGCGCTGGCCTGATGCCACTGGTTCCCTGCTCGAGGCAAAGCTTGAAGAAACACGTAATCTCCAGCCATCCAAGGAGCTTCCGCTGCATCGCGCCTGGTTCGCGCTGCGAGCCGCTGTGACTTTGGAAGACACCGAGCTGTTGGCAGCCGCCGATGTTTTAATAGGACAAACCGAGTCCGGCTGGCTGACACCAGCAGTTGCCGCCCGGATTGCGCGAGCGCGTTCGGACACGGTCGCCGAGCGGCAGGCGATTGAAAAATTCGTGGCGGCAGCAGGATTATTGACGGATGAATCCGCGGTTCTCACTGCCATTCTGGCGGCAGCTACCATGATTAGCGGCAGCAGTTTCCGCCACATCGACGTAACGCCTCTGGCCGATTGGGCTTCGCGCAGCCTTGAGTCATTCCAGACGGCCGCCGGTTCTCGCAAAACCGTTGATGATTCAACAGAACCGCTCCGGTTGATGGCGATACTGGCGCTTATCCAGTGCGGCGCCGCGGCCATTCCAACCGATCTGACAGCCCGGCTTGAAGCATTCGGCAAAGCACAAAAGGGGCACATATGGCTCTGGTCGCTGGCGCATGATGTTCTGGCGCAACCGCATTACAAAGCGCGCGCGCTACTGGCAAAGAAACCCAAAGATCCGGTGCTTCGGGTATTTGCATTACTCAGGATGCACCAGCTCACCGGCGATATGCGCTGGGTTCGGGATGCACGGCGCTTGACTGCAAAATACGCCAAAGACGGTTTGCTGGAGAAGCACCTGGCGCTCTTGCTGATCGAACAAGCTGCGCCGCATAACGCCATTCTTCCCCCTTTTTTACAATCCCCGGCATACGCCTTGTAACCCTCATTGCCGCGTTAGCATTGACGCATCTCAATGGTCATCATGCTTAAACGGGAGAAAATCATGATTCGTCAGGATATTGAAAAAAGAAAGAATGTTTTTTTATTGACTGATAGCGATTGGCACGCGCGCACGATTCAGTTCATTGTCGGTGTTTTGATGCTGGCACTGTATGTGTGGATTGCGGCGGGCGTGCTGAGTTTATTGCTGAACTTGCCGGAAATTCTGAAAAACGGCTGGGCGCAAATTGCCGAGCACATCATCGTCGATATCGTGCTGATCCTGGCCATGCTCGAACTGATTCGAATCCTGCAGTCGTACTTATCGCTGGGGCGCGTCAAAGTGACTTTTATTCTGGATGTCGCACTGGTCGTATTGATCGGGGAACTGATCGGGTTATGGTACAAAGAATACACCTTTGTTGAAGTCGGCCTTCACATCGCCGTCATTACCATGCTGACCTTGTTGCGCATCGTATCGATCCGTTTTTCCCCCAACACCATCGATTGATTAACGCTTCCCAAAGAATCCGCCGGAAATACCGGATCAAAACCCTCTGTCTAAAACTTCCCGGAACGCAATATCTCCGCCAGTTTCGCCAGTGCCTGGCCACGGTGGCTGATGCGATTCTTTTGTCCGGCTGTCAATTCCGCGGAAGTTTTGCCGAATTCGGGCACCCAAAAATAGGGGTCGTAACCAAATCCACCGGCGCCGCGCGGTTGATCGACGATTTCTCCATGCCACGCGCCATCGACAATGATCGGCTGCGGATCTTCGGCATGCCGGAGCAGAACGATCACGCAGTAATAATAAGCACGGCGATCCGCTTTGCCTTGCAGCGCAGAAATTAATTTTTGATTGTTGCGCTCATCGGATTTCGGTTCTCCGGCATAACGAGCGGAATTTACGCCAGGGGAACCGCCCAGCGCGCTGACGCAAATGCCGGAATCGTCCGCCAGCGCGGGTAATCCGGCACAACGGCTCGCATGCCGCGCTTTAATCAAAGCATTTTCGACAAACGTCGGATGCGGCTCGTCAACTTCACCGGCAGCAAACTGCGATTGCGGGATAACCTCGATTGAAAGCGGCGCCAGCAATTCGCCGATTTCCCGTAATTTACCGGGGTTATTGCTGGCGACAACCAATTTCTCCAGCATGCTCACGATTGACTCAGCACCGCTTTTTGGACCGCGATTAATTCCTGGATGCCCTGCTGCGCCATATCGAGCATGGTGTTCAATTCATCGCGGCTGAAAGCAGCGCCTTCGGCAGTTCCCTGCACTTCGATCAGATGCAATCGCCCGGTCATGACGACGTTCATATCGGTGTCGCAGGCGGAATCTTCCGCATAATCCAAATCCAATACCGGCGTGCCTTCAAAAATACCCACCGAAACCGCTGCGACGTGATCAAGGATCGGCGAAGAACCGATGCGTTGCTGATCGAGCAGTTTTTGCGCGGCATCGTGCAGCGCGACGTAAGCGCCGGTGATGCTGGCGGTGCGCGTGCCGCCGTCCGCCTGAATCACGTCGCAATCGATTTGGATGGTGCGTTCACCGAGTTTCTTTAAATCCACCGCAGCGCGCAAAGCCCTGCCGATCAACCGTTGAATCTCCATGGTGCGTCCGGTTTGCTTGCCTTTAGCGGCTTCGCGCTGCATGCGTGAATGCGTCGAACCCGGCAGCATGCCGTATTCGGCAGTCAGCCAGCCCTGGCCCTGCCCCTTCAAAAACGATGGCACTTGCTCGGCAATCGTTGCAGTGCAGACGACTTTGGTATCGCCACACTCGATGAGCACCGAGCCGTCGGCATGTTTGATGTAATGGCGCGTGATTTTGACCGGGCGGATTTGCGCCGGTGTGCGTTGGTAACTGCGTGTCATAGAATTCTTGTGTAATGAGGTTAAGATGCGAAACGATAGGTTGGTTTGGCTGGAGCGCCCGCCGACACGGTCAACACTTCATGACCGTTTTCAGTCACGAGAATGGTGTGCTCCCATTGCGCGGACAAGCTGCCATCTTTAGTGGTAACCGTCCAGCCGTCCGGCAAGTGACGGATAGCGGCTTTTCCGGCGTTGATCATCGGTTCCACGGTAAAAATCATGCCGGATTTGAGTTCCAATCCGGTTCCGGGACGACCGTAATGCAACACTTGCGGATCTTCGTGAAATTTCGCGCCGATACCGTGGCCGCAGAATTCCCTGACTACGCTGTAACCCACACCCTCGGCTAATTTTTGAATGGCGTGACCGATATCGCCCAAATGTTTACCCGGCGCAATTTGATCAATGCCACGCCACATGGCTTCATAAGTAACTTCGCACAATCGTTTGGCTTGAATCGACGGCTCGCCGATATAGAACATCCGGCTGGTATCGCCATGATAGCCTTCGTAGATGACGGTAATGTCGATATTGATGATATCGCCGTTTTTAAGTATTTTTTTGCCGGGCACGCCATGACATATTTGATTATTGACTGACGTGCAAATCGATTTTGGATAGGGTGTATGTCCGGATGGCGCATAATTCAGCGGAGCCGGGATGGTTTTCTGTACATCCACCATATAGTTGTGACAGAGCGTATCCAGTTCTTCCGTCGTAATGCCGGCGGTAACATGGGGAGAAATAAAATCCAGAACCTCCGAGGCTAATCGCCCCGCAATGCGCATTTTCTCGATTTCCTGCGGTGTTTTAATGGTTACCTTCATAAATAAATGTTTCATCCGGATGGATTCATCCTGAAATATCAATATTCAAAATGCCGCTACCATTCAATATTAAGAGATTATCGAATTTAACGTTCGCATTTACCAAAATGTAACTGCGTATCGTCAAACTGTTCTACCAGCTTTTGCATCGAATCCTTGATATCGGGTGTCGGCTCGCGGATCACCATTTTTTTTAGGAGAACCGTACGATGCTCGATTTTTGCAATGCCAATCCCTTTCTTTTCCACTTCTCTAAGCTGTTTGAGCGCGTCGGTCTGATCATAAAACATTCCTAAAGAGATGGCATTCTCCCACTGACTGCCGTCTTTAACACGAAAACTCACAATGCCCAGATTCCTGAGTTTGTTGATTTCACGATTAGCCAGATCTTTATTGGGATACGGTGGAATATAAAGCCAATACAAAGTGGTATCACCGGCTTCCTCCAAACTATAGGCCAAATCGGGTAACAATTCGGCTAATACCGATGTCGCATATTGTATTTGTTCTTCGTAAAAATTGCCCCACATTAAACAATTTTCGTGAGCCGGCACCAGAATAATTTTTTCCGGATTTACCGGCAGCGGAGCGCTTTTATTTCGATCATCCGGGCGGAACTGCGCACTGGCAAATAATGCAACATTCACTATCAGCAGGATAATAAAGATTATTCTCATTGAAAAATAAAATATTAAATAACAACAACCCTATTAATTTTGTTGTTAACGCGCTTTTGCCTTGCTAAAATACGCCGTTATTTCACAAATACACCAACTAACTTTTAGATGCCTTTAAAAACGGAATAAGAAACATGAAAATTTTCAAGAATATGGTTTTATTCGCAGCATTATTAGTCGCTGCGCCGATTTCAGCCGAAACGACTTCTGAATCCGATTCCACTGCTCCTGAACCCGCTGCGCCGGCCACGGTTGAAGAGATTGCCGCAGGCACTTGCGCTGGCTGTCATAACGCTGATGGCAATAGTGTCATTCCGATGAATCCTATTCTGGCCGGACAACATCCGGAGTATATCACCAAGCAGTTGATGGATTTTAAGGCAAATGGCGAAGAACCGCCTAAACGCAACAGCCCTGTGATGTCCGCCATGGTCGCGGCACTGTCGCAGGAAGATATGAAAGGATTGGGAGAATACTACGCCAAACAAAAAGCTAATCCCAGCCAAGCGCCCATCGATGAAAAATTGATTGAAGCCGGCAAAGTTATTTATCACGGCGGCAATATCGAAAATGGCATTCCTGCCTGTGCAAGCTGCCATGGCCCGGACGGTTCCGGCATTCCGCCGCATTATCCTGCTGTTGCCGGACAACATGCGGAGTACACACTGTCACAGCTTGATCAATTCAACAAAGGCGATCGCGCTAACGACAACGCCGTCATGCAACAAGTTGTCAGCCGTATGAGCGCAAATGAAAAAAGAGCGGTTTCTGCATACATCGCAACGATTCGCTAAAAAACATTTCACGCAAACAAAAAAGGCGATCTTGAGATCGCCTTTTTTGTTATCCGTTGCTACTACCAATTCTTAAATATTTTATCGGCTGCCGCCAGGGTTTTATCAAGTTCCTTATCGCCATGCGCTGCCGATACAAATCCAGCTTCAAACGCGGATGGCGCAAAATAAACCCCCTCTTCCAGCATAGCGTGAAAGAATCGATTGAAAGCCGCCTTGTCGCACTGCATGACTTCGGCAAAACTGGCAGGGATATCTTTACTGAAATAAAGACCGAACATACCGCCGACCGATTGGGCGCAAAAATCAATGCCGTATTTTTTTGCTGCCGCACTGATACCTTCAACAAGCTGCCGGGTTCTGCTGGATAACTTATCGTAGAAACCCGGCGCTTGAATCAGCTTCAGTGTCGCCGTACCTGCCGCGACGGCAACCGGATTTCCGGAAAGCGTACCCGCTTGATAAACCGGCCCCAGTGGCGCCAAGCATTGCATAATGTCACGCCGCCCGCCGAATGCAGCCATCGGCATGCCGCCGCCGATCACTTTACCCAATGCCGTCAGATCCGGTTTGATTTGATAAAGTCCTTGCGCACATCCCAATCCAACACGAAATCCCGTCATCACTTCATCAAAGATCAATACGGTGCCGTTTTGCGTGCACAATGCGCGTAGCCGCGCCAGAAAATCCGCTTTGGGAGCAATCAGATTCATATTGCCCGCGACCGGTTCAACAATCACTGCCGCAATTTCTTTACCCCATTTGCTGAAGGCTTCTTCGATGCCGGCCAGATCGTTGTAGTCGAGGACAATGGTATGTCCGGCCGTTTCCGCCGGAACACCGGCGGAGCTTGGATTGCCGAAGGTCAGCGCGCCCGAGCCTGCTTTAACCAGCAACGAATCGTCGTGACCGTGATAGCAACCTTCAAATTTGACGATCTTGCTTCTGCCGGTGAAACCACGCGCCAACCGAATGACACTCATCCCCGCTTCCGTGCCGGAGCTCACCAACCGCACTTGCTCAATTGACGGCACCATTTGGCAAATCAGCTTGGCGATTTCCAGTTCCGCTTCGGTAGGCGCGCCGAAGGTCAAGCCATTCTGTGCCGCAGCCTGCACGGCTTTAACCACATCCGGATGGGCATGACCCAAAATCAGCGGCCCCCATGAGCCCACATAATCAATATACGATTTACCGTCCGCATCCCAGAAATACGCCCCCTCGCCACGTTGAAAAAAAACCGGCTCCCCGCCTACCGATTTAAAAGCGCGAACGGGAGAATTCACACCGCCTGGAATATATTGCTGAGATTGTTCAAATAGTTGATGATTACGTGAAGTCATTTGATTACTCTTTTAAAATTAATTGGTTGTTAGTAAGTTTCGAAATTCTGCAAATAGTTGCGTGAATCGCATGGCTTGCGCTGTGATATTGCCGCTCATGAATAAATCACCGCACACCGCAACCGCGGCACAGCCGCTTGCGATTACTTGTCTGGCATTGGTCAGCCGGATACCGCCGATCCCCACAATAGGAACCGAAATTTCTCGTTTCGCTTGTCCGACCAGGTATTCGGGAACGGAAACAGCATCAGGCTTTGTCAATGAGGAAAAGAATGCGCCAAAAGCCACATAGTCGGCGCCCTCCCGTTCCGCTTGCTGCGCTCGTTCCAGATCGTTATAGCACGATGCTCCGACAATCTTATCTTTCCCGAAATGCTTCCGCGCTTCAACGACACCGGCATCCTCCCGGCCTACGTGCACACCATCCGCATTAACGGTCAACGCCAGCTCGATGTGATCATTGATAATCAACGGTACCCGGAACTCATTGCAGAGTTGACGCATTAACCCGGCTTGTTCCTTCAGCAAAATGCTATTAGCCGATTTGTTCCGGTACTGAACGAGCCGAACTCCGCCAATCAATGCTTGCCGCGTCTTATCAAGCAACTCGCCGGTATCGGCCAGATCCGGTGTGATTGCGTAAAGCCCGCCGATCATAGGGAAGCCCGGATTCATTGATTGCGCAGACACGCCATTTTGTGAGCAGCGCTCGTTTCCCCGATGATTGGATTAATCTGCCGTTGCATTGCGAGCATCTTGCATTTCGCCGTATTCATCGAACGAGCCGGCGTTTCTTCAACTTTTCTCAGCAACTGATGCGCCTGTCTCGTCGCCGTCATCTTCGCTATCCCTCGCCCAAAAAAGCCGGTTGGGAATATATTGCCCCATACCGGGACGAAAACCTGCTTGCAACGTATGCCAGGTGTAATCTTGCGCTTCCTGCACGCTCTCCGTGATGGGCAATCCGTTGGCTAAAAAGGCTGCAATCGCGGATGCCAGCGTACAACCCGAGCCATGATAGGTATTGACAAGCCGCTCCCAGTGATCGGATCGCACAACACCGTCACTTGCAAATAAAGTATTGGTCACTTGAGCGGTATTTTCATGAGTACCCGTAATCAACACATATTCGCATCCCAGATCCAGCAACCGCTGCGCGCATACGCTTAAATCCAGTTTCGTCACATGACTATCGTTTTCCAGTTGCGCCAGATGCCGCGCTTCCAGACTATTGGGCGTTAAAATCGTCACCTGCGGCAATAATAACTCGCGCATGGCATCAATCATTTCTTCGCTTGCCAGTTCATCACCGCGGCCGGAAGTCAGAACGGGATCCATCACCAATGGAATCTGCGGATAATCGGAAATCACCTCCGCGATCGTCGCGATAATCTCAACGCTGCCTAACAATCCGATCTTGAAAACTTGAACAGGCATATCTTCAAGCACTGCTCTGGCCTGATCCGCAACCCATTCCGGATCAAGCGGCATGACATCCTCGACACCGGCAGTATCCTGAACGGTAATGGCTGTCATCACTGACAACGGATGACAGCCCAGACTGGCAATAGTCAGCAAGTCTGCTTGAAGACCTGCTCCGCCACTGGGATCATTGGCTGCAAAAGAAAGTACAATTGGGGGTGGCTGTAACATGCATTAATACCGTAAAATGTCATTTTAACCTAAAAGGAAGTTGCTATCTATCATGCCAACCGATGAGAATCGTGAGTACAATCAATACATGTGCTTAATTTGCGGTTATATCTATGATGAAGCCGCAGGAGCGCCGGATGAAGGTATCGCACCGGGCACGCGCTGGGAAGATGTGCCGATCAATTGGACTTGCCCCGAATGCGGCGCGCGTAAAGATGATTTTGAAATGGTAAAAATATAAATGCGCATTCTGCATACCATGCTTCGTGTCGGCAATCTTGAAAAATCCCTGGCTTTTTATACGCAAGTATTAGGAATGAAGCTGCTGCGCCGCAAAGATTATCCCGACGGCAGGTTTACGCTGGCTTTCGTTGGCTTCCAGGATGAAGCAAGCGGCGCTGTTCTGGAATTGACGCACAATTGGGACACCGCTTCGTATAATCTGGGAGAAGGCTACGGCCATATCGCCATTGAAGTCGATGATGCTTACCAAGCCTGCGAAAACACTAAAAAACTGGGCGGCAAGGTTACTCGTGAAGCCGGACCGATGAAGCATGGTACGACAGTTATTGCGTTTATCGAAGACCCGGATGGCTATAAAATAGAATTTATACAGAAAAAATTCCCGGATCAGTAATCTGCGTCATTGATTATCCGGGCACAACCCGCGACAACCCGGATACCGCCTAACCATGCAATAGAAAAATGGTCGGTATTTTATTGATATCCGGCAAGTTTTTCCGCCACTCTTTGGCCGTTCTGGTCGCAATCATCTCGCTGGAAAAAGTAAGATGACTGGCGATGCATAAATCGGTCGTATCACGGCATACACTCACCAATTGTTCCAGCAATTTCTGATTACGGTACGGCGCTTCAATAAAAATCTGTGTCTGTTGCAAACTGGCCGATAACTTTTCCAATTCCATGATTTTCTGAACCCGCGCGGCGCTCTCGACCGGCAAGTACCCATGAAAAGCAAAACACTGGCCGTTCAAACCCGATGCCATCAACGCCAGCAGAATGGAAGATGGTCCGACCAAAGGCATCACGGCAATGTTATTTTTATGCGCCAGCCGGATTAATTCCGCGCCAGGATCCGCCACTGCCGGACACCCGGCCTCTGATAACAACCCCACATCGTGGCCTGCCAATAAGGGCTGAAGTAATTCCGGTAAATCTTTACTGGACGTATGCTCATTGAGTATTTGCATCTGCAATGCCTGCAATGGCCGCTTGCAACCGATTTGCTTAAGAAATTGCCGCGCGGTTTTAGGATGTTCCACGATAAAATGACTCAATCCGGCAACGCATTGTTGTACTGCCGCCGGCAGCACCCAAGCGATATTTTCCTGGCTGATGGGCGATGGAATGAGATAGAGCGTGCCGGCCATCAGAACAACAGTGCAAAGCGATCATCAAACATAAAAAAGCAAATAGCGATTTTAATGCAGTATCCTGGGCACACTCAGTATGAATTCCGGGATGGCTACATCAAAATGAACGCCATCCTCCGCCGCCATCTGATAGCTGCCCTTCATCGATCCAACCGAGGTTGAGATCACCGTTCCACTGGTGTATTCAAAGCTGTCGCCGGGTTTAAGCAGCGGTTGTTCGCCGACGACACCCAACCCCCGCACTTCTTGCGTCGTGCCATCGCCATTGTTGATGATCCAATGCCTGCTGATCAATTGTGTGGCGACCGTGCCATTGTTGGCAATCGTGATGGTATAGGCAAACACATGCCGATCGGCTTCCTCATCCGATTGATCCGGTAAATAGGCGGTTCGAACAGTAATATCGATTTCGTATTTCTTTTCTTCGGACATTTGTTGATTCCTGTCATTAGCTCATTCTTTCAGGTAGTGTACCAAGAAAAAACAAAAAAACGGATTAGCCGGATGAAATTCGTATCCGCTTGCACTCTTTCACGCGCAAACGGCCAATTAAGGTTAAAATAAACGATTTGATTTCAATTGAGAGGTTTTTCATGTTTCGCTTAGCACCCAGCATTCTGTCCGCCAATTTTGCAAAACTCGGCCAGGAAATTACCGATGTTATCGCTTCCGGCGCGGATATCGTTCATTTTGACGTGATGGATAACCATTATGTCCCCAACCTGACGATCGGCCCTCTGGTCTGCGAAGCAATTCGCCCGGTTACCGACGCCATCATCGATGTGCATTTGATGGTTGAACCGGTTGATCGCATTATCCCCGATTTCGCCAAAGCCGGCGCCAATATCATTTCCTTTCACCCGGAAGCATCCAACCATATCGACCGCACCATTGGTCTAATCAAGGAACAAGGTTGCAAGGCCGGTTTGGTGTTTAACCCGGCAACACCGCTATCGTATTTGGATCATGTGCTCGACAAACTGGATTTGATTCTGATCATGTCGGTCAACCCCGGCTTTGGCGGTCAGAAATTCATTCCGGAAGCGTTGAACAAATTACGCGCTGTCAGAAAACGCCTGGATGACAGCGGCAATAAAAATATCCTGTTGGAGATCGATGGCGGTGTGAAAGTCGATAACATTGCAGAAATTGCACGCGCCGGCGCCGACACGTTTGTCGCTGGATCGGCGATCTACAATGCCGGCAAAGATACCGATCCACACCGCTACGACAGTGTTGTCGCGGCATTCCGTGCCGAACTGGCAAAAGTCTAAGCAGTTAATTATTTTCGTTTAATTTTTTACACGTTCATGAACCCAAGTTTTTCTTCGAATACCGTGGCTTCCTCCAGAAAAATTGATTTCCCGATTGCGGTCAAGGTAATCATGATCGATTTGGATGGCACATTGCTAAACACTGCGGACGATCTTGCGTTGTCCGCCAACCTGATGCTCAGGGATTTAGGAATGCCGGAACAGTCGACCGAAACCATCCGTTCTTATATCGGAAAAGGCATACAAAAGCTGGTTAAACGTACCTTGACCGGCGATCTCGATGGCGAACCCGATGCAGCTTTGTTTGCCAAAGCGCTGCCGATGTATGAAAAGCACTATGCCGAAAATTTGAGTTTGAACACACGCCCCTATCCGGGAGTGGTTGAAGGCGTTAAAGTTCTGCAGCAAGCCGGCTTCCGGTTAGCTTGCATCACCAATAAGGCCGAGGCGTTTACCATTCCGTTGTTAAAAGCAACCGGCCTCTACGATCAATTCGAAATCGTATTGTCCGGCGATAGCTTGCCCAGGAAAAAACCGGATCCGATGCCGCTGACGCACATTTGCAAACATTTCGATGCACAGCCGCACGAAGCGCTGCTGATCGGCGATTCGCTGAACGATGCGATTGCTGCCAGAGCGGCAGGCTGTCATGTTTTTTGCGTAACTTACGGTTATAACGAGGGCCGCAACGTGTACGAGCTGGATTGCGATGCGATCGTCGAATCGCTGGTGGATGCGGCTAAATTGCTCAAACGCTTATCCTGAACAGGCATCATGACCGAAGCGGAATTTAATCAGCTGGCGCAACAAGGATACAACCGCATCCCGATAGTCCTTGAAACTTTTGCCGATCTCGACACGCCGCTGTCCATTTACTTGAAGCTCGCCAACCAGCCGTACTCGTATTTACTCGAATCGGTGCAGGGCGGCGAGCGGTTCGGACGGTTCTCGATTATCGGTTTACCGGCCACAGCACGGATTGAGGCGTATGGCAATTCGATCAATACAATCCGGCAGAATACATCGGAAACAACCATTGCCGATGATCCGCTGGCATTCGTCGAATCCTATCTGCGGCAATTCAAGGCTGCGCCGTGCCAGGCTGGAAAATCACGTTTCCGCGGCGGATTGGCTGGTTATTTCTCCTACGATACCGTGCGTTATATCGAACACAAGCTCAAAGGTCATGCCAAGCCGGATTCCCTGAATACACCGGATATGCTGCTGTTGCTTTCCGAAGAATTAGCAGTGGTCGACAATCTTTCCGGCAAATTGTATCTGATCGTGTACGCCGATCCGGCACAAGCAAACGCTTATCAAACCGGACGCAACCGGTTAAAAGCGTTACTTGCGCAATTACGCCAACCGGCCGCCATTCCTTCCGGAGAAACTGTCGCTTCCGCCGCTGCAGCTTCCGAATTTCCGGAGACGGATTTTAAAGCGGCCGTCGAGCGGGCAAAGCGCTACATTTACGATGGCGACATCATGCAAGTGGTACTGTCGCAGCGCACCAGCAAACCCTATAGCGCTTCTCCGCTGGCGTTATATCGCGCTTTGCGCAGTCTGAACCCATCGCCCTATATGTTTTTCTATCATTTCAAGGATTTCCACGTCGTCGGCGCTTCCCCGGAAATATTGGTGCGCCTGGAAGGTGATGCGGTAACGGTGCGGCCGATTGCCGGAACCCGTCCACGCGGCAAGAATCCGCAGGAAGACGCCGATTTGGCGGCGGATCTTTTAGCCGACCCGAAAGAAATCGCCGAACATGTGATGTTGATGGACCTGGGACGCAACGACATCGGCCGGGTTGCGCAAACCGGAACCGTAAAAGTTACGGAAAAAATGCAAATTGAAAATTACTCGCACGTCATGCACATCGTCTCGAACGTTGAAGGCAAACTGAAACCCGGTTTAAGCGCCATCGACGTATTGCGCGCCACCTTCCCGGCTGGAACGGTCAGCGGCGCCCCCAAAGTACGCGCCATGGAAATCATCGACGAGCTGGAAGTATCCAAGCGCGGCGTCTATGCCGGCGCCGTGGGGTATTTGGGATTTAACGGCGACATGGACTTGGCGATCGCCATCCGCACCGGCGTCATTAAGGATGGCATGCTGCACGTTCAAGCCGGCGCCGGCATTGTCGCCGACTCGGTGCCGCAAAACGAATGGGTGGAAACGCAGAACAAAGCCAAAGCGGTGTTACGCGCGGCGGAACTGGCCGAGAACGGTCTCGACAGCAAGCTCTAGTAAGAAAGTGGTATTAATCCAGCAATAACAAAGCCAGCTTATGAGCACATCACAAGCTGGTTTTTTGTTCTCAGGCTAACTCGCAATCAATGTCGATTCAATTTCCGCAAAACTCTTCGCCACATTGTTTTGCGGAATCATCATACCCAGCTGCTTTTCAATTTGAGTCCAGGAAAAGATCCCGCAAATTCTTGGTAGACCAATAGTCTGATCGTCAATCACCAATGCATGCAACCGGCCGCTTTCACGCAGACTGGCGACAACATTGCCGACTCGCGCATGCATCACTTCTTCCAGAGAAATCGCTTCCAGCTTATCCAGCGGTGTCATGATATCCGCTACTAGAATTTCATTGTGCTTCACGCCGCGTTCCTGAATAAAACGCATCGGTTTCTCGCCAAGAATATCGGTAGCCGTGATAATCCCGGCTAACGTGTTGTCATTGCTCATGACCAGCAATGTCCGCACACCGCGCTGCATCATGTAAGTATTGGCGATTTCCATCGGAGTGCTTGGCGCAATCACTGCTGCGTGGATGGAACGCAGATCTGTCATGACTTCCGCGGCGGGAGAATCGAATGTAACCGGACTGGGCGGCAAGGGGCGGGAGATATGGACGGTTCCGGACAGATACTGTACGGCGAGGGATTTATATTCATTCATCATTTTGTGTACTCCTCAAACTGGAATTGAAGGGATTCACCTGATTTCAAAATAGATGGTCTACCTTGAGCGAGCACTCTACGCCGAAAAGAAATTGGAATCAATAGGCCTATTCGGGTCAGGGGAATTACGGCCGGCTATAAAGCCATTGCACCAATGCATCCATGGCCACACGCGACTGCCCGGCCTGATCGTGATTCACGAAAAACACGATGACGATACGCCGTCCGGACTTATCCAACATATACCCCGCCAACGCGCGCACGTTATTTAGCGCACCGGTTTTCATATGCGCCAGCCCTTTTACCGCTGTCCCGGCAAAGCGGTTTCTCAAGGTGCCGTCAACCGCCGCGATCGGCATCGACGACACGAATTCCGGCATCACCGGACTATTAAATGCCGCCAAGAGCAGCTGCCCCATGTGCCGCGCGCTGATACGTTCCTTGCGCGACAATCCGGAGCCGTTCTCAACCACCAGTTCGGGAAAATTCAGTTGCTTACCGGCCAACCACTGCCGGACAGCCGCATCCGATTTCGCCAGCGTTGCCGGTGATTGCTGCGCGGCATTTTCTCCCGTTCCCAACGCCAGATACAACTGCCGCGCGGCAATGTTATTGCTGAATTTATTGATGCCGCGCACGATCTCCGCCAAAGGCGGCGACTGATAGATTTTTAACGGTGTCAAACCGGACGGCGCCCGCCCCACGATGACATCGCCATGAAACATGCCGCCTTGTTGCGCCCACAAGCGCTTAAACAAATCGCGCGTGTAGATCGCGCTCTTCTGCAAACTCAGCATGTACGACTGCTTGCCGCAATGCCGCGAGAAATTACCCTTCAGCACCACAGTAAAATCATTATCCTGGCTTTTACCGGACAAAACATCGATCGTCAGTGCATTCTGCCAATCACCGCAGGCGCCTTGTGTCAGTTTTAAATGATTCTGCACCTGAATCGAATCCGGCAGCGGATCGATGACCACCCGCACGGCATTTTTCTCAGGTTGCGGAAACAAATGAATCGTCGATGTGCGGTAATTGATCAGCAATGCTTCCGGAATGATGTTGTAGGTGCGGTACGGCTGACCGTCGAAATCGCCCGGATGATCATCCGGAATCTGATAATGACTGTTATCCAGCACCAGATTTCCTTTGATTTCATGTAAGCCGGTTTGGCGTAAGCGGTGAATCAGCAGCCAGAAATTTTCCAGATCCAGCTTCGGATCACCATAACCCTTGATCACCAAATCGCCGTGCAACACACCATCGATAATCGCCCCATCCGCGTACAGCATCGTCGACCAGGTATACGCCGGACCCAATAATTCCAATCCGGCATACGTCGTCAGCAATTTCATCACCGAAGCCGGATTCATGGCGGTATCGGCATTCATCGTGAGCAGCGGTTCGCGCGCGCCGGTCTCATGCACATAAACACCGATCGCAGTTTCCGAAATCGCCAATTGCTGCAGCTTTTGCTTGACGATAGGCGGTAATTCAGCGGCGGCAACCGGTGATGCCAAGACCATCAGCCACACCAGCAAACCCAGGTGCCCTTTCATAGTGACCATCGGAATGAAATTGCTTATTTCGTGCCTTTGCACATCATGAAACCGTCGTCCCAGCCCATGCGGTATTGCCCGTCCTTGTCGTAGCGATTGAGATCCTTGAACGCCCAACTGGTATTTTTGGCGGTCTCGCAACCGTCGATATAGCCTTGCTGCACTTCGGCCGGGTAGCCGGTCAGGTTGTATTTGGGCTTGGCGCTTTGCGGCAGCGGTCCCGCGGGCCGCTCCGGTTTCTTGCCGGGTAGCGGCAACTGCTGCTTACCGGGCATTGGGGTAGTGCTGCAAGCGGAGACAATGAGTGCGAAAAAAATGACAAAAAAAGATAAGCGAAAACGCATGAAAAAACCCTTTGACAAAAAATAACGTAATTACAAAACCGATTTCAGCAGCTTGCCCATTTCCGCCGGATTGCGCGTGACTTTGATGCCGCAGGCTTCCATTACTTCGAGTTTCTCCTGCGCCGTGCCCTTGCCGCCGGAAATGATCGCCCCGGCGTGTCCCATGCGCTTACCCGGCGGCGCCGTAACACCGGCGATAAAACCGACCACCGGCTTGTGCATGTTGTCCTTGATCCAGCGTGCGCAATCCTCTTCGTCGCTGCCACCGATCTCGCCGACCATCAGCACCGCGTCGGTTTCATCGTCGTCGTTGAATAACTGCATCACATCGAGGTGTTTCAAACCATTCACCGGATCGCCGCCGATCCCGATGCAAGTCGACTGCCCCAATCCAAGCGCCATCAATTGCGCCACCGCTTCGTAGGTCAATGTGCCGGAGCGCGACACCACGCCGATGCGGCCTTTTTTGTGGATGTAGCCGGGCATGATACCGATCTTGAGTTCGTCCGGCGTGATGATGCCGGGACAATTCGGACCGATCAGCTTGGTTTTTTTGCCTTGCATGTTGTAACGCGTGCGGATCATGTCGCGTACCGGAATGCCTTCGGTGATGCAAATCACCAGATCCAGCTCGGCTTCGACCGCTTCGTCGATCGCTGCAGCGGCAAACGGCGGCGGCACGTAAATCACCGACACATTCGCGCCGGTTTGCTGCTTGGCTTCCTGGACGGTGGCAAATACCGGAATCCCCTCGAAATCCTCGCCGGGTTTGCGCGGATTCACGCCAGCCACGAAACATTCCTTGCCGTTGGCATAGTCGCGGCACATGCGGGTATGAAATTGTCCGGTCTTACCGGTAATGCCTTGGGTGATGACACGGCTGTTGCGATTGATCAGAATAGACATGTTGGGCTCCTGTAATGATTAATTCTGACAACCGCACGAAGACGGTTTCGACTTCGCCGCATTCACCGCTTTCTGCGCCGCATCGACCATATCCGTAGCCGAAATGATCGGCAAGCCGGAATCGGCCAGAATCTGCTTGCCGAGATCGACGTTGGTGCCTTCCAGCCGCACCACCAGCGGCACCGTCAATTGCACTTCGCGCGCCGCCGCGACCACCCCTTGCGCGATGACGTCGCATTTCATGATACCGCCGAAAATATTCACCAGAATCGCCTGCAATTTGGGATTGCGCAGCATCAGCTTGAATGCTTCGGTGACTTTTTCCGCCGTGGCGCCGCCGCCGACATCGAGAAAATTCGCCGGATTGCCGCCGTACAGCTTGATGATATCCATCGTCGCCATCGCCAGCCCGGCGCCGTTTACCAGGCAGCCGATATTGCCGTCGAGCGGAATGTACGACAGCTCATGCTTCGCCGCCTCGATCTCGACCGGATCTTCCTCGTCCAGATCGCGCAACGCGACGATGTCGGAATGCCGGTACAGCGCGTTGTCGTCGAAATTCATTTTGGCATCGAGCGCCATCACTTGGTCGCCGTTTACCAAACCCAGCGGATTGATTTCCAGCAGCGACGCATCGGTCTCGTCGAATGCCCGGTACAAGCCTTGCAGCAATGTCACCGCTTGCGGCACGCAAACTGCGGGAATACCGATTTTCCGCGCCACCTCTTCCGCTTGCTGCGGCGTCAGCCCCGCCACCGGATCGATAAATACTTTATGAATCTTGTCCGGTGTTTCCGCCGCAACTTTCTCGATATCCATACCACCCTCGGAGCTCGCCATCAAACACACTCGCTGCTGACGCCGGTCGACCACCATACCGGCGTAGTATTCCTTGTCGATCTTCACGCCTTGCTCGATGAATAGCCGGTGCACGATCCGCCCCTCCGGTCCGGTCTGATGCGTCACCAGCCGCATCCCCAGAATCTCCCCGGCGCGTTGCCGCACTTCGTCCAGCGACTTTGCCACTTTCACGCCGCCGCCCTTGCCGCGCCCGCCCGCATAAATCTGCGCCTTCACCGCCCAAATATCACCGCCCAACTGCTTGGCGGCATGCACCGCCTCGTCGACACTGAAACACGCGACGCCTTGCGGTGTCGCAACACCGTATTGCCGTAAAATTTCCTTGGCTTGGTATTCGTGGATTTTCATCGGTTTCACTTCTCCCTAAGGTAATAGTTCAGTCTAACGCAGTTAGCCAGCAATGCAAATTGCAAGACCTGCCCCCTCCAAAGCCTCCACTTACCCCCTCCACTCTGAACCAAATTTAAGCTTGATTAATTAAAGGTTTCTTCTCTCCGTCGCGCTAGATAACCCATTAAGCCTAAGCCAGCCAACAACATTACGTAGGCTTCCGGTTCCGGTACTGGCGGGATATAAATTGGTTGAGGGTCAAAGATAGTATCAGGAGTATACGACAGTAAAAATGCTTCGGTATGTCCATGGTGTTGGCCAGACCCAACCATCTGTCCATTATTGTTGATGCTGTTAACAACAATATTAGTCCACCCGTCTGCGACGACAGGAGCCAATAACGAAAGATCAGTCATTCCGCCATGACTAAAAATAAAAGAGTGCTCTAGGCCATCAGCACCTCCGGCCACTCCCACAACCTCTCCGAAATCATTGATGCCGGTGGCACGACTAATGTTGTATCCGCCGACCAAGGTACCCAAGTCAGTCATGCCAATACCATTAGGACCCGTGATAAATGCATGGGTAGGACCGCTTGCAATGGTCGATTCCCCCACCACTTGCCCGGAATCATTGATTCCATAGGCTTGACTACTGAATCCCCCTAAGGTCCCTAAGTCAGTCATACCTATACCATTAGGTCCCGTGATGAATGCATGAGGGGAACCACCTGCAGTTTGAGAACTTCCCACTACTTGCCCGGAATCATTGATGCTATAAGCCACACTGTATCTTCCGCCCAACAACGTACCTAGGTCAGTCATGCCGATACCATTCGGGCCCGTAATAAAAGCGTGCTGAGCAATATCACCTTTCGTGAAAGAATATCCGACGACTTGCCCGGAATTGTTGATACCCTGAGCTGTACTCATGGATCCACCCAGGGTACCCAAGTCAGTCACGCCTATACCATTAGGACCCGTGATAAATGCATGAATAGAATAGCCATCAGTAGAATAGTCATCTGCAAAAATAGATTCTCCCGCCACTTGCCCGGAATCATTAATGCCCAAAGCAAAACTATAGCCCACCTCATCCAAGTCAATCATGCCTATGCCATTAGGGCCCGTGATAAATGCATGCTGGGGACCATCTGATGCAGAAGAAGTCCCGGCCACTTGTCCGGAATCGTTGATGCCAAAGGCACTGCTAGCTATAGGAAAGAGTGGTGGTAAAAATTCCCCCAAGAATCCCAATCCTTTTATTGACCAGTCGGCATGCGCCACTGCCGGAATTGATGCGGTGTAAATTCCTGCGACAAAGATTGCGATCTGTTTGAAATTTGCGAGCTGAGTGTTCATGATGATTGCCCTCATGTGGTTATTTCCGTGATGTTCAAGTCCTTCAGATTGCAAGAAATCAGAAACTTAAACCAATTTGGTTGCGTTATCAGTGTAGGCCGGATTGATTACACAATCAATAAACCGATTACTTATTCTTACGATAAATTCAGTTAAATCACCTCCGGCAAAGCCGGAGGCTTATATTTGCTAGCCCATCAAAGGGGCGAAGGCTGATGCTGCTAAAAGCAGCATCAGATACCAAGTTTGAGCTGATCATCTGAAAGCCGCTCATTGTTCAGCGCCTCCCTAAAAGTAACGCCATGTTGCGCCGGGTATTGTTATTGTTAATGAAAATGCCGGGGCAAAGTACCGGTATTTCGAGTTAAAGCTTTACTTCCGCTAAGTCGTAACAATCCGGACGTAAGATGCTGATTGTCCGAATATGCCCGGTAAAGAATTGAAAATCAAAAAAGCAATGTCCTGTGTGGCTGGAGACACGGATTCCAGCCGTAATTTTATACAGCAATGCAATGAACTGCTGGCACAGCGCGCTCAAATAATGAGTATCGCAGCAATGTTCCGGATTCAGTTGAAGCGTTGGAAAGCTGTTATTGAAATCTATGGCCCGGATTTAGCCGGGCAACTTTCCAGGGAATTGTCGAACCGGCTGTCCGCTTATGTCAACGAACATTGCTTGCTAGCAAGAATTGCAGAGGATCAGTTTGCCATCTTCAAAACGGATTGCGCGAATAATGAGAATGCCGGGTTATTTGCTCGCACGCTTGCAAAGACGGTCATTGCACCGATCAATATCGATTATTTACAGTTTCGCATCGCGATGGATGTGGAAATCAGCACTTATCCCGATAACACGGAAATGATTTCTGAGCCAATTGCGAATGCACCGGCTGCTCTGTTGCATAATCGCACGGTTTGGAGCGGCGATTGTTATTATTTTTCCAAGGAAACCGCCGAAGCGGCGGCTAAACAACGATCGCTTAGAAAATCGCTGCAAACTGCGATTCAAAAACAAGAGCTTGTGCTGCTTTATCAACCGGTAGTGGATCTGCAGTCGGGTGATTTGACCGGCATTGAAGCGCTGGTGCGTTGGAATCATCCGGAATTGGGAATGTTGCTGCCGGAAGATTTTATTCCGTTGGCGCAAGAAAACGGATTTGTCATGGAACTGGGCCGATGGGTGCTGCGGCAGGCTTGTGATCAGCTTCAAGTCTGGCACAGCGCGGGATACCCATTGTTGTCGGTTTCGGTGAATGTTTCCGCTGTTGAATTTGATCAAGCGCAATGGATCAATACGATTTCGCAGGTTCTCGCTGAAACCGGCATGCCCCCGGAGTTTCTGGAATTGGACATCGCCGAATCGACGTTGATGCGGCATGCGGAAACCAGTCTCCAAGCCGTGCGCTCATTGAAAAACCTTGGCGTCAAAATTGTCATGGATAATTTTGGGCGCGGTTATTCATCGCCGCGCTATATAAAGCATTTTTCTGTGGATATTCTGAAGATCGACCGGACTTTAACCCATGATATGATTGCGGATCCTGACGGCTTGACGATTGTTTCCTCAATGATCGGGCTCGCAAAAGGCCTGGGACTGGCGGTTCAAGCCGTGGGCGTCGAAACCAAAGAGCAGTTCGATTGTTTGCTGCATACCGGGTGTCACCGGGCGCAAGGTTATTTGTTTAGCAAACCGGTTTTTGCGCAGGATGTGATGCAACTGCTGGTGCAGCGCAAAACCGGGACGCTTGCGTAGCCGTAGTATCCGGGCCAACCGGCATGAACGATTCATAATTAATGCGCATAATCGATGTAGGTAAAACTCTTACATCGTGATAAGAGAATTACCTAACTTCATTTAAGCGCAACTTCCATTTACTTACCCCCCTGCGATCGCCGACAATTTCACCTGTGCGAAATTGTCTTTTTTGATAAATACTTTTTAATCGACAGGGGAGTTGAAATGGAAACCAATCAAATATTGGATGAAATCAGGGATATCAATTTAAGCTACTTATTGCTTGCCAAGCAAATGTTGCGGGAAGATAAAGTGTCTGCAATCTACCGTTTGGGAATCAATCAGGATCTCGCGGACATTATCGACAGACTGAGTTCCGCGCAGTTAATCAAAATGGCTGCTACCAACATGTTGCTCTGCCGGTTCCGTTTCGACGATCGCTTGATTGCCGAGATGCTCTCCAACGATAGCCGCGATCAGGCTGTTACTAAATCGCATGCAGCAATTTTGATGGCCGGAAAACCGGCCGAAGCTGTGGTGTAATCATAATCGCTTGAATGGGGAGTCCATAATGCGCAACCGAAGTATTCTTACCGAAGCCAAACAAATTCAACTCGCCACGGAATTGATTCAACTAGGCGCCCGGCTCCAGGTTCTGGAGATGAACACAAATCTCAGCCGCGAGCGGTTGGTTAAGCTGTACAAGGAAATCAGAGGGGTGTCGCCTCCCAAAGGCATGCTGCCTTATTCGGAAGACTGGTTCATGAGCTGGCAACCCAACATGCACTCTACGTTATTTATGAATATTCATAACTATGTGACGACTAATTCGGATGTCGAAGGAATCGACGCATTGGTAAAAAGCTACCGGCTCTATCTCGAGCATGTCAAAGTCAATCAGCTGGAGAAAGTATTAAGCTTGACGCGCGCCTGGACTTTGGTGCGTTTTGTGGAAAGCGGCGTTCTGTGCATCGCACCATGCGTGAATTGTCACGGAAAATTTGTGGTTCATTCGCTGGAAATTCATTCCAATCATGTCTGCGGTTTGTGCAATATTCCTTCGCGGGCTGGAAAAACCAAGAAAGCTGCGGCGCTACATTTGCACTAGATAAGAATGAATGATTTAGAAGGCTTGCTGATCATTTCAGCAGATTTTGAATGCGCGCTAAAGCCTGCTGCAAATTATCCATCGACGTGGCAAACGATAAGCGCATGTAGCCTTCACAACCGAATGCCGAGCCTGGGACAACCGCAACACCGGCTTTTTCCAGAAGATATTCGCTGAATGCGAGATCGTTTTGTGCATTGATCAGTTTGTTTTTGTACAAATTTCCGATTGATTCACGAACATCGGCGAATGCATAAAAAGCACCTTCCGAAGCCAAGCAGTGCACGCCGCTGATTTTGTTGAGTTGTTCAGTGACATAAAGATTACGTTCCTTGAATGCCGCAATCATCGGATTCATGCAGGATTGATCGCCATTCAACGCAGTTTCGGCGGCAACTTGCGAAATCGAGCTCGGATTGGAAGTGCTTTGCGACTGAATGTTCTCCATCGCCGTAATGATATGAGCAGGTCCCCCACAATAACCGATGCGCCAGCCGGTCATCGAATAAGCTTTGGATACACCGTTGAGAACAACCGCTTGCGCAAATAACTCCGGACAAGCATTAACGATATTGACAAATTTCTGACCGGTTAACAGGATATGCTCGTACATGTCATCCGTGGCGATGAGAATCTGCGGATGTTTCAATAATACTTCGCCCAAAGCTCTCAGTTCATCCAGGGTATAGACCGCGCCGGAAGGATTGCTCGGGCTATTGATGACGAACATTTTGGTTTTCGGTGTAATGGCAGCTTCCAACTGCTGCGGTGAAATTTTGAAATGTTGCTCGATGCCGGTATTGATAAAGACCGGTTTGCCCTCCGCGATCAGTACGATATCCGGATAAGAAACCCAGTAAGGCGCCGGAATGATCACTTCATCGCCGGGGTTGATGACCGCCAGCGCCAGATTAAAAAAACTCTGTTTGCCGCCGCAAGAAACCAGAATTTGCTTGGGCTCGAAATCGAAATTGTTTTCCCGTTTGAATTTAGCCACGATGGCGTTTTTCAATCCGGGGGTGCCGCCGACCGGCGTGTATTTGGTAAATCCCTTGTTAATCGCGGTGATAGCAGCATCTTTGATGTGCTGCGGCGTGTCGAAATCAGGCTCGCCCGCGCCTAATCCAATAATGTCTTTGCCTTCGGCTTTCAGTTTGGCAGCCCGGGCGGTTACCGCAAGGGTAGGAGATGGTTTGATGGTTTGAACGCGGCTAGAGAGCTCCACAGAAAATCCTCGCACTAAAAAAATAGACAGACCCGCATGTTAGAATAACAAGAAACAATTCAATGGCGGAATTATACCCGTGATCGCAACCTTCCCCAATAGTCCCTATAAATTACATCAAGCATTTGCGCCCGCCGGTGATCAGCCGGTTGCAATCGCACAGTTGGTCGAAGGCATAAACGATGGTCTTGCGTATCAAACGTTACTGGGCGTGACCGGCTCCGGTAAAACGTACACCATAGCCAACATGATCGCCCGCTTGGGCCGTCCGGCGATTATCATCGCGCCGAATAAAACGCTGGCCGCGCAGTTATACGCGGAGATGCGCGAATTCTTCCCGGAAAACGCCATCGAGTACTTCGTTTCCTATTACGATTACTATCAACCGGAAGCATACGTGCCGTCGCGCGATTTGTTTATCGAGAAAGATTCCAGCATCAACGAACATATCGAACAAATGCGCTTGTCCGCGACCAAATCGCTGCTGGAGCGCGACGATTCGATTATCGTCGCGACGGTATCGTGCATCTACGGTATCGGCGATCCGGTCGATTATCACGGCATGATTCTGCACTTGCGCAACGGTGAAAAAATGTCGCAACGCGACATCATCAAGCGCTTGACCGAGATGCAATACGAACGCAATGAACTGGAGTTCAAACGCGGGGTTTTTCGCGTGCGCGGTGATGTCGTCGATGTATTTCCGTCCGAGAATTCCGAAGCGGCAGTCCGCATCACGTTGTTTGACGACGAAGTGGATAGCTTGGCGCTATTCGACCCGCTGACCGGGCGCGTTCTGCAGAAAATCGCGCGTTTCACGGTGTATCCTTCCAGTCACTACGTTACGCCGCGCAGCACCACATTGCGGGCAATGGAAACCATCAAAACCGAATTACGCGAGCGGTTGGAGTATTTCTATCAGGAAAACCGCCTGGTCGAAGCGCAGCGGCTCGAACAACGCACCCGCTTCGATTTGGAAATGCTCAATGAACTGGGTTTTTGCAAAGGCATTGAAAATTATTCCCGCCATTTATCCGGTAAGCAGCCGGGTGAACCGCCGCCGACGTTACTTGATTATCTGCCGGATAATGCTTTGATGATCATCGACGAAAGCCATGTGACCGTGCCGCAAATCGGCGGCATGTATAAGGGCGATCGCTCGCGCAAGGAGAATCTGGTGAACTTCGGCTTCCGCTTGCCGTCGGCGCTGGACAACCGGCCGTTGCGTTTTGAGGAATTTGAGAAACGCATGCCGCAGACGGTTTTCGTGTCGGCCACGCCCGCCGATTATGAGAGTCAGCATAGCGGCCAAGTCGTCGAGCAAGTCGTGCGCCCGACCGGTCTGGTCGATCCGGTTATCGAAGTGCGCCCGGTTGCCACGCAGGTGGATGATTTAATGTCGGAGGTAACTTTACGTACGGCCAAGAACGAGCGTGTACTAGTCACCACGCTGACCAAACGCATGGCGGAGGATTTGACCGATTATTTTTCCGATCATCAAATCAAAGTGCGCTATTTGCATTCGGATATCGACACCGTCGAACGTGTCGAGATCATCCGCGATTTGCGGCTCGGGCAATTCGATGTGCTGGTCGGGATTAACTTGCTGCGCGAAGGGCTGGATATTCCGGAAGTGTCGCTGGTCGCGATACTGGATGCCGATAAGGAAGGCTTCTTGCGTTCGCAACGGTCGCTGATTCAAACCATTGGCCGAGCTGCCCGGCATATCAACGGCACCGCAATCTTATACGCCGACACTATCACCAAATCAATGCGCGTTGCGATTGACGAAACCAGCCGGCGGCGTCAAAAGCAGATTCAATTCAACGAACAGCATCAAATTACACCGCGGTCGGTGCATAAGCGCATCAAGGACTTGATCGACGGCGTTTATAATCATGAATCCGCGCAACAGCAGCACAAAGCCGCGCAAGTGCAAGCGCGCTACGATGCCATGAACGAAGCGCAACTTGCCAAGGAAATTCAGCGGGTCGAGAAGAAAATGCTCAATGCCGCGAAGAACTTGGAATTTGAGCAAGCCGCTGTTTACCGCGATGAACTCAAGAACCTCAAGAACAAGCTGCTGATCGGTTTTACCGGTATTACCTGAGTGGCTATTTTTTGACTTCGGTGGAAGACACGAAAATGATGGTGCCGAAGGTACGGTTCAGCGTTTTGCTGGTGAAATTGGTCATCACCATGCTCTGACCGAAACGGATGTGATCGCCCTTGTTGACTTGGGTCGTCGGCGCGGCAATCCAGAATTTGTGTCCGCTGTTCTGCAATTCCATATAGGTATAGCCGCCGGCATCCATAAAGTCGACGACAATACCTTCGTTGTCGGCCATTTTTCCTGATGCTGCGGCACCTTGTGCAACATTGGGTTGCGCTATGCTATGGGTGGATTGAATAAACAGGCAAACAATCAGCGCCATGAGGGATAAAAAAGATAATTTCATGATTTTAAGAAGTGTTCCGTCTAAAAGGCACGTATCATACACCGCCGCTCTATTTTGTTCCAATGTTGGTAAGCGCGGAATCCCGGTCTTGCCGGACTTTCTCAAAAAAACAAATCGCTGCGGCGGCGGCGGCATTGAGCGATTCGGTTTTTCCCGGCATTGGGATGACGATATTTTCCCGCGCGGTTTGAATCAATTCTTTGGATAACCCGGCGCCTTCATTGCCGAACAGAAAGGCCACCGGACCAGCCAGAGAAATGTCGAAAAGATTCTTGGCGGCTTGAATCGAAGTGGCAATCACCGTTCCCGGAAAGTCGCGGGAAATTTGCAATAAATCGCAATTCACGTGGATGCGCAAAAAAAAATGGGCGCCCATTGCCGCCCGCAAAGTTTTAGGCGACCAAGCATCCGCGCAGTGCTGCGACAGATAAATATCGCGAACATTAGCGGCCGCGGCGGAACGCAGGATTGAGCCGAGGTTGCCGGGATCCTGAATTGCTTCCAGCATCACGCTGAAAACCTCCCGGCCGCGTCCGGTTTCTTTTTGCAATGGAGGAATCGTAATCAGCGCCAGAATCCCGGTGGGTGTTTTGACCGGTGAAATGGCGCGAAACAAGGCATCGCTGACAACGGACATTTTCGGCGGGGTATGCCCGCAGAGAATGGTCAGAAAATGCTCGTTCCCGGTGTTTTCCATATACGATTGGCTGACGATCAGGTTTTCCGGGTTGCCCAATACCGAGCAATAAATCTGAATCAAATGAATCCCGTCGAGCAGCGTCAAACCGGTTTTCCCGCGATATTGCGAGGATCCTTCCAGCTTGATCAGTTGTTTGACGAGCGGATGATTGCGTGAAGTGATGACCGGCATGATGAGCAAATCCGCTATGAAAGGGTCAGTTCACGCGATCAGCTACCGGTGCTTTATATAGCGGTATTCCGCCGATTTTGCGTGCGCCTGCAAACCTTCGCCGTTCGCCAGAATCGATGCGATCTCGCCGAGCTTGGCGGCGCCTTGCGGGGAAACTTGAATCAGGCTGCTGCGTTTCTGGAAATCGTATACCCCCAACGGCGAAGAAAACCGCGCGGTGCGGGAAGTCGGCAGCACGTGATTGGGTCCTGCGCAATAATCGCCGAGCGCTTCGCACGCATGACGTCCCAGGAAAATAGCGCCGGCGTGACGGATTTTATCCACCCAATGCTCCGGATGCTCAACCGACAATTCCAAATGTTCCGGCGCGATACGGTTGGCGATGTCGCAAGCGTCGGCCAAGTCTCTCACTTGAATCAGCGCGCCGCGATTTTCCAGCGACGCGCGAATCACCGCTTGGCGCGGCATGGCGGACAATTGCCGCACGATGCTTTGCTGCACTTGATCCAGAAACGCCGCATCGGGAGATAGCAAAATAGCCTGAGCCAGTTCGTCGTGCTCGGCTTGCGAGAACAAATCCATCGCAATCCAGTCCGGATCGGTGCCGCCGTCGCAAATCACCAGAATTTCCGAAGGACCGGCGACCATGTCGATACCGACGATGCCGAATACCCGGCGCTTGGCGGCAGCGACGTAGGCATTGCCGGGGCCGACGATTTTATCGACCGGCGGCACGGTTTCAGTGCCGAACGCCAGAGCGCCGACCGCTTGCGCACCGCCGATGGTGAATACCCGGTCAACCTTGCTGATGGCTGCGGCAGCCAGCACCAATTCGTTTCTTTCGCCGTCCGGTGTCGGTACCACCATGATTAATTCCGGTACGCCGGCCACTTTCGCCGGGATGGCATTCATCAGCACCGATGAAGGGTACGAAGCTTTACCGCCAGGCACGTATAAACCGACACGGTCCAGCGGCGTGACTTTTTGACCCAGCAGCGTGCCATCGGCATCGGTATATTGCCAGGAACTCAACGGTTGTTTTTCGTGATAGCTGCGCACACGTTCGGCAGCTTGCTCGAGCGCCGTTCGTTCCACTGCCGGTAAGGTATTCAGAGATTGCTGCAACTGTTGCGGCGCTAGCTCCAGTTGGCTGGCCGAAGTGACCGCTAGGCGGTCGAAGCGGTTGGTGTATTCGATCAACGCCGCGTCTTTGCGGCTGCGGATATCCGCCAGAATGCCGGCAACCGTCGCGTCGACGGCATCATCTTGTGCGTTTTCAAATGCCAGCAGCTTGTCGAGCTTCTCGTTGAAATCGGAATCAGTAGTGTTGAATCGTTTGATTTGAACCATGGCTTCAATGACGATTGAGTGGAAAGCTTTACAGTTATTTTTCGATGGCTGCGGAAAATGCGTCCAGAACCGGCTGAATCGCGCCTCTTTTCAGTTTTAACGCCGCCTGGTTGATGATCAAGCGCGACGAAATCGGCATGATTTCTTCCACAGCCTTGAGATGGTTGGCTTTTAGCGTATTGCCGCTCGAAACCAGGTCGACGATGGCGTCGGCCAAGCCGACCAGTGGCGCCAGTTCCATCGAACCGTACAATTTGATCAAATCCACGTGCACGCCTTTGGCGGCGAAATGTTCACGCGCGGTTTGCACGTACTTGGTGGCGATGCGCAGCCGCGCGCCTTGGCGCACGGCGGAGTCGTAATCGAACCCTTCAGGGGTGGCGACCATCATGCGGCAGCGCGCGATGTTCAAATCGAGCGGTTGGTACAAACCATCGCCGCCATGTTCCAGCAGCACATCCTTGCCGGCGATACCCAGATCGGCGGCGCCGTACTGCACGTAAGTCGGCACATCCGACGCGCGTACGATAATCAACCGCACATGATCGCGGTTGGTAGCAAGTATTAACTTGCGCGATGCATCAGGGTCATCCAGTACTTCAATACCGGCGGCCCTGAGCAGTGGCACCGTGTCTTCAAAAATCCGCCCTTTGGACAGGGCGATCGTAATATCGGTCATGACTGCGGAAATTATCCGAGGTTGGCTGCGGCAAATTCCCAGTTGATCAACTTATCCAGAATGGTGTTGACGTAATCCGCGCGGCGATTCTGATAATCGAGATAATAGGCATGTTCCCATACGTCGATGGTCAGCAACGGCCGGATATTTTTGGTGATCGGGGTTTCCGCGTTACCGGTTTTGGCGATGGCGATTTTGCCGCCGTCGACGACCAGCCAGGCCCAACCGCTGCCGAATTGCGTCAAGGCTGCTTGCGCGAATTCCTTTTTACATGCTTCGACGCTGCCGAATGCTTCCTCGATTCTCTGTTTCAACGCCGCCGGCGGTTCGCCGCCGCCGTTGGGACTGAGGCTGTGCCAATAGAACATGTGGTTCCAAACTTGCGCGGCGTTGTTGAAGATCGCCGCTTTGTCCGCTTGTCCGGCGGAAGCGCGCACGATGTCTTCGAGCGACTGACCCGCCAGGGCGGTGTTGGCCACCAGGTTGTTCAAGTTATCGACGTAGGTTTTGTGGTGCTTGCCGTAGTGAAAGCTCAATGTGTTGGCGGTGATCACCGGTTCCAGCGCGTTGTTGGCGTACGGCAGCGGCGCCAGCACATATTGCGAACCGGCTTGCGCCGCCTTGGAAAAATTATCGACATTGACTGTAGACATAGTGGTCTCCTTCATGGGTTTATTAAAAAAACTTTTCAGCAATTCAAACATTTGCGTACCCCTTTCTTATTGGGTATTGTCTGTTTCGGTGGTAAAGGTGATTTTATTGTAGCCCGCCAGCCGCGCGGCTTCCATTACCGTAATCACCGATTGGTGCGTCGCTTTGGCATCGGCGTTGATGGTGATGAACGGATCCTCGCGGTTATTCGCAGCCGCGTGTAATGCATCGCGCAAGCTTTCGATGCTGGAAGATTTCACCGGCACCAGGTTGATGGTGTAATCACCAAGCGCCGATACGGTAATATCGATGCGATTGGGTTTTTCGATATTTTGATCCACTTGTTCCGCGCTGGTTTGCGGCAACGTCAGCTCAAGCTCGGCGAATTTGGAATAAGTCGTGGTCACCACCAAAAAAATCAGGATGACCAACAACACATCGATCATCGGCACCAGATTGATTTCAGGCTCGTCGTTTTGTTTTCCGCGTTGAAAATTCATTCCGCTACTATTTGTGAAATTGCGTGTTCCGGCTCCGGCAACATTGATAAAAAAAATCAATGAAGAAAAGCAATGTTCGATAAGGTTAGTATAATACCAGTTACGCCAGTTGGCGAAGCCATCGAAATACATCACACAATTATTGCATAGACTAATAAAATAGCCAGCCGTGATTTTGATGGCGTGATAGTACAACATTCTGTTGATCGTGACTGTTTAATTTTGCCGTTTGGAGTGAAATGATTAAACCATTAGTCAGCGTAGTCATGGGAAGTACCAGCGATTGGGAAGTGATGCAGCGCGCCGTCGCCGTGCTCGATGAATTCCATATTGCGTACGAAACCAAAGTGGTGTCCGCGCACCGCACCCCGGATTTGCTGTTCCAGTTTGCTGCGGAAGCCAAATCGCGCGGGATTCAGTGCATTATCGCCGGCGCCGGCGGCGCGGCGCATCTGCCGGGTATGATCGCGGCCAAAACCACCGTGCCGGTGCTCGGTGTGCCGGTCAATTCCAGACATTTGCAAGGATTGGATTCGCTGTTGTCGATCGTGCAAATGCCGAAAGGCATTCCAGTCGCCACGTTTGCCATCGGACAGGCCGGAGCGGCCAACGCCGGATTGTTCGCCGTAGCATTGCTGGCGGTCAACAACAGCGAACTCAGCACACAACTGAACGAATACCGGCGCAAACAAACCGAATCCGTTCTTAACGCCGAGTTACCGCAATAATGCCAGTGATGCCAGGCGCCATGCTCGGTGTGCTCGGTGGCGGGCAGCTCGGGCGTATGTTCGTGCAAGCCGCGCAGCAAATGGGTTATCAAGTCACGGTGCTGGATCCATCGCCTGATAGCCCTGCCGGGCGTGTTGCCGATGTCTTTATCTGCGCTGATTATGATGACCAAGCGGCTCTGGAAAAGATCGGACAGCAATGCGCTGCCGTTACCACCGAATTTGAGAACATTCCCGCCGGATCGTTGCGCGCACTGACTCGTTATTGCGTGGTTAGCCCGGATGCGAATAGTGTGTCGATCGCGCAAAACCGCGTGCGTGAAAAACAATTTCTGGTCGATTGCGGTTTTGCCGTGGCATCGTTTGCAGTCATTACGCAACCGCAAGACATTGCCACGCAAGATGTCGCTCAGTTTCTGCCGGGTATTCTGAAAGTCAGTCAATTCGGCTACGACGGCAAGGGTCAGATCAAAGTAGCCAATGTAGTGGAATTGCAGGCGGGCTACAAGCAATTGAATCATGCCGTGTGCGTGCTGGAAAAATTCATGCCGTTGAAAAGCGAAGTCTCGGTGGTGGTCGCCCGTGGTGGCAATGGTGAAATAGCGACGTTTCCGGTATCCGAGAATCAGCATGTCAACGGCATCCTCGATATCAGCATCGTGCCCGCCCGGATTTCTCCGCTGCTGGCTGACAAAGCGCAAACCCTCGCCTGCCAGGTTGCCGAAAAACTCAATTATCAAGGCGTGTTGTGCGTCGAATTTTTCGTATTGCACGACGACGCGCTGCTGATCAACGAAATTGCGCCGCGTCCGCACAACAGCGGGCATTATTCGATCGACGTCTGCGTCACCTCGCAATTCGAGCAGCAAGTGCGTACGCTGTGCGGCTTGCCGCTGGGTTCGACTGCGCAGCTCAGCCCTGCGGTGATGGTCAATCTGCTCGGCGATGTGTGGCACAGCGGCGATCCCGATTGGAATTTGGTGTTGCAACACCCATCGGCCAAATTACATTTGTACGGCAAAACCGAAGCACGCCCGGGACGTAAAATGGGGCATTTCACCGTGTTGGGCAGCGACACCGAAACCGCATTGAATGATGCGCTACGCATCAAAAAACAACTGGAACCCAAGTAAAGCGAATACCATGACCGAAACCGCACTGTTTGAAACTTCGATTAAAAGTTTGCCGTTTTTGCACCGCGGCAAAGTCCGCGACATCTACGCCGTCGGCGACGACAAACTGTTAATCGTGCAAACCGACCGCCTGTCGGCGTTCGACGTAATTCTGCCGACCGCGGTACCCGGAAAGGGCAAAATCCTGACCGCATTATCGCAATTCTGGTTCGACAAACTTGCGCATATCCTGCCGAATCACCTCACCGGCATCGCACCGGAATCGGTCGTCGCCGAGAACGAACGCAATCAGGTAGAAGGACGCGCGTTCGTGATCCGTCGCCTGAAACCGCTGCCGATCGAAGCCATCGTGCGCGGTTATGTTGTTGGCTCCGGCTGGAAGGATTATCAGCAAACCGGCGCAATCTGCGGCATTCCGTTGCCTGCCGGATTGAAACTCGCTGACAAACTGCCGGGTGGTGCGATCTTCACGCCATCGACCAAAGCTGCTGCCGGAGCGCACGATGAAAACATCGTCATCGCCGAAGTGGAGAAACTGCTCGGTAGGGAATTGACCGCCAATGTCAGCGCCAAAGCCATCCAGCTCTATTCCGAAGCCGCTGAGTATGCCCTGCAACGTGGCATCATCATCGCCGACACCAAATTCGAATTCGGCCTGGATGATGCCGGTGAACTCTACCTGATCGACGAAGTCCTCACCCCCGACTCATCCCGCTTCTGGCCTGCCGACCAATATCAACCCGGCCAAAACCCGCCGAGTTTCGACAAACAATTCGTGCGCGACTGGTTGGAAACGCAAGACTGGAATAAAAAAGCGCCAGCGCCGGCATTACCGGACGATGTGTTACGGCAGACGGTGGGGAAGTATCGGGAGGCGATAAGGTTGTTGATGTGAATGACTAGCTACTTTAACTACGGAATCTGTATCTGTTGCTCGTTTATTTGTATGAGATATCAGGATTATTTTTATAGGCAGATAATTGGATAGCATATACTTTCAAAAAAACTGATTCCAGTTATTCTGGACATGAAACTGAAATATGCTTATATTATTAATTCGCAATTCTCCGTGGCCTTGCTATGGAATTTGGTTATCCCAAATTATCCGTTTTATAAAACTTATGAAGTATCTGCCCACTCGTTGTATTTGCTTTTCGTGGTTTACCCTAATGTTCAGCGGGATGGTTGCTCTTATGTTTACAGGGTGCAATTCATTCGCACCAAATATCGCACCAGATATTTTGCAAAAAAGAACTTGGGATCCATGGATTTGCATCTACTCGAAAACAGCTATCAAGGCTGAGGATGTGACGCTGGAAATCAATCAAGGTAGAATCAAGCTAAATGAGCATATCATGTGTTGGATGCCCATTGCGGAGCAATTTAGACCAAGAGAATCTGTCCAGGAAGTCAGTATTAAGACATTTCTCGAAAGAACCGGAATGACACTTGACGAGGCACGAAGCAACCAACTCGGAGCGATGCTTTGCCATGACGGTGCAGTTGGTTCGATTACACTTTTAAATGGCCTTCCTTCACTGAATGAAGCTATCAAAGCATGCGCGTCACCTATCGTTCCTTCGTCAGGAGTCAGTAGTTTGGGTGGCGCAATCGGGGGAGGTGATCGCGATAGTGGCATTCTTCCCAATCTATTCGGAATTAAGACGAGCATGCCGCGTGCGAGCAGTATTAAATGCAGCGCTCAAGGTTCACCCAATCCTTGGGCAGCAGAGGGCGGAAAGCAACCTGTTAGTAATTCTGACATTGCATCGACTTACCTCTTCTCGGTAATAGCTGGAGTAAGTATCGCATACGGAACGTACAGGGGTATTCTGACGCCGCCCTTTCCAGGGAGTGAAGTTGTGACTGTTGGCGCAGGCGCATCTGGCCTAGTTAACTGGGGGATTAAGGCAGCAAATGATCTTGGGGATTTGATGGAAAATAAATACCGCGATGGAGCCAAAGGTTTTGCTCATCAAGCTAGCGAATTTGCTAAAGAAGCTGAGGCTAACGCTCAAGCAGCGGAGTTTCTCGCGGCAGCTAATAAAGAAAACCCCGAGCTTGCTGTAGAGGCAGCAAAAGCACGCGAAGCTGCGAATGACGCTGCGAAAGCCGCTGGGGCGGCAGCGAGAGCGGCCGAAGAGGCCTCTAAAGCCAAGACACGTGCTGAGGTGGTATCTGCGTACAATACTGCAAAGGCAGCCGACGAAGAAGCAAAGAAAAAGAATAAGGAAACTGCCGACGCACTTGAAGTGGCTAAGAATAAATTGGATACGAGTGGGGGGGGCAATCAAAACAACTCTAACAACATGAGTACAGACAGTGCCAATACTCCGCAAAATACGTGTGAGACGCTACGTCTAAAGATCTGGGAGTGTGAGGAGTCTGGCTGGAAGACCTTTCAATGCCAAGAGCTTGCTCGCATGATGCAGGGTTGCAAGGTTGATATGACTATAGCACTTGTTGATGGAGATTCAAACATCTGTGGCGCGACCTCCTTTTCTAGTGAACAAATTGATACTGCAGCAGATAAGGCTTGCGGAATGCAAATAGCATACCCAATGCCTGGTGTGGATCCTTGTTTGCTAACCGTCGAAGGTTCACCGAGTTTTCAAGGAGGGTGTGACTCGACCATCGATGGATGTCCTCGTGTAGATGTGGAGCAGCCCGACATTATCGTACCGAAGGGTGACGACACGATTTGCTTCCCTGCCCCCCCTGGCGCGCCCCCTATGCCATGTGTCAGTCCAACACCCAGAGGTGGTGGGCCTATCGCTGGCGGGTTTCTTCAGGACAACCAAGGAGGCGTATATATTGTGACCCCTGGTGGAATTAGAGTACTTGGTCAAGGATACCCACCGCGACTTCCTTGATGTTGCGTGATATCGTGGCGTCGATAGTGTCGTCTCGAAATCATCAGCCATGTAAAGCGGAAGCTGGTAGCGTTCCGCCTCCAATCACCTGCCGAATGATCGCACCGGAATTCCATTGATAGCCATATTTTTATATGGAACCTGATTTGTCGATATGCTAAGCTGATTCCAGGAAGAAAGCCCGGTTTGAGTGGAACGCGGATAAGGATGTCGAGAATCAGAAGAAACACGGCGTAGCTTTTTCCTTGGCGCAATATGCTTTCGCTGATCCTAACCGTGTTATCGCCGAGGATATTGCACATAGTGAAACGGAAAAGCGTTATTTTTGTTTCGGTGCGGTTGAAGGTGGCATTCTTACCGTCCGCTTTACTTATCGCGGTGGTGTAATTCGTATATTTGGCGCCGGTTATTGGCGAAAAGGAAAGATAATTTATGAGCAAGAAAATCAAGTACCAGGATGAGCCGATTGAAGCCAAAGTCATTGAAGATTTTCTGCCTACACCTGAGCAGCTTGCTTTCCGGGAAGAAGGCGTGAAAGTGACGATTGCACTCAGCAAGAAAAGTGTTGAATTCTTCAAGGCGGAAGCAGCGAAACACCATACGCAATATCAGCGCATGATTCGAAATCTGATCGATAGCTACGTCGATGCCTACGACAAACCTCCAGTATCAGACTCCGCTTTAACCGAGCAAGAATAAACTTGCCGGGGGGGAAGCCGCCCGGATAAGCCTGCATCATCCAAGACTAAAATGATTTCCTGTGTAGTGTGCTTTTTGCGCACTGATACCCTACTCTGGCAAGGCAATTATTCGCATAAGCCGTTTCCTCCGGCATAAAGCAAATCACAAGCAACTTGCTAGGAATGCTATGATTTTGGCATGTCGCCGACTGTTTTTTGTGAAGACTCATTTGCGAAAAAATAACTAGAAATCACTCGATCAGTTGAAAATAAACCCGGAATTACATCGAAATAAAAAATTCACATCATTTTGCAAAGATTTCAAAATATCGATTAATTAAAAATCCATACTGCTCATGAACACTTCTTTACAAAAAATCACAACCGCGCTGTTTCTGATAATCATCGGCCTGTTAACCGCCTGCGTCGCAACACCTACTCGCGAAGCGTTACTGGCTCAGAACGTTATTTACAGCCGCATCAGCGGCAAACACTATCTGGCGATTGCCGAATGCTTGAAAAGTAAAGATAGCTTTCCCCTGCCGGAATGGCATCGCCAAACCGTGCGCGATCTCAACACTTATTTCATTTATCACGAATCCATGCAAGTCAATGGATATCCGCACTTTCACGACGAAGCCGCAAAAACTTATTACATCACCGAGATTCACAGCACCGGTTCTTCGCGGAATACCGGTCAACCGATCACGCACGGCAATGGCAATTGGATTTTGACCATCAAAGATACAAGCACCGGTGAAGAAATCCGATCCGGCATCGAAATTCGCAGCAACGCCAATCTGCTGCATGACTACCCGCCGGATTCCTATGCGCCCACCCCGGATGCTTCACTGCCGCAACGCTTGCATAAAGCCGAGACCATCGACCGGTGTTTTGATTGATGCGCTTTGCAAACAGTATTGGTGGCTGAATGCAGGCGGAATTTCAACTATTCTCCTGATTTTTTTGCAACAACCTTTCATTTCCCATTGCTTTTTCCAGAAAGCATCCATAAAATCCAGCCTGAAGTTGTTTTTCTGTCTGTCAACGTTCGACTGCCATGCAGAAAAGCGATAACTCGCATGGAAACTAGGGTTCCGGTCAAAGTAATTAAGACGTCAGGTCCGAGAGTTTCCGGTCTCTTAAAACGAGGCTCCACGGAGGGATAAAAGCCCGGGAGATCAAGTCGTGTATCGTTGATACATGGGTCTTTCGGTAATATTCTGAAAATGGAGGTTCGTTATGTCGGAAGTATCAAAATCAGTTAATCCGCCAGCCGCCCAGGAAACACAATCGCTGCGCGCCAGCATGACCATCTGGCACAGCTTTACGTTGGGTTTTGCGGTGGTATCGCCGATTGTCGGGCTTTATGCGATTATCGGTGTGCAAACGGCCGTAACCGGCGGCGGCTGGTTCGCAGCCCTGGTCATTTGCCTGTTGATGCAACTGCTGGTGGCAACGGTTTACGCCGAGCTGTCGTCGCAATTCCCGATTGCCGGTGGCGCTTACAAATGGACACGGCAGTTTTACGGCAGCACGGCCGGACACTATGCCGGTGTCATCTACATCAGCTCGACCATTGCCATGCTGACCACCACGGCGTACGCCGGCGGTATCTGGTTTGCCGGATTTTTTGGATCCTCCGGTGACAGCGGCATGGAAAAAGTCCTGTGGGCAGTCGTTTTCCTGGCGCTATGCACGGCGCTGAATCTGGTGCATGTCAACGTTTTCAAGCTCACCATCAAACTCGGTGTTTATGCCGAAATCGTTGGTTCATTCGGAATCGCCATCCTGCTGTTCCTGTTTTTCCGCCAGCACTCGCTCGCCGAACTGTTCCAGCACTTAGGCACCGGCACCGCGCCGAGCCAGACCGCCGCATTTCTGGCCGCGCTCGCCATTGCCGGCTGGGCGTTCATCGGTTTCGATGCGTGTTCGACGACCGCGGAAGAAACGCACGAACCAAAGCGGGCGGTCCCTCGCGCGATCTTTTTCTCATTGTGCACCGTCGGTACCGTGGTGGTATTCAATTCGGCTTCCCTGATATTGGCTTTCGATCACGAAACACTCATCCACAGCAGCGCCACCGCCGATCCGATTACGCCGTTGGTCGCCAATCACTTTGGCGGCTGGATCGAGAAACCGTTTCTGGCGATCGTGATGGTCGCGTTTCTCGCGTGCGGCGCATCGGTCGTCAAATATACCTCGCGCATCATGTTCTCGATGGCGCGGGAAGGCAACATGCCGGCAGCTTTAAGCCGGGTCACCGCTAGTCAGACACCCCGGAATGCTGTGCTATTTACCGTTTTGTTAGCCGGTTGCGGTTTGATTTTCGGGCTCAACGACGATGCGGTGGCAACCATCATCGCATTCGGTACCGGCGGTCTTTACGCGATGTTCGCCTTTACCACCGGTATTGCGCTGTTCGCGCGTTTATCCGGCCGCTGGAATCCGGCATTGGGTCAACTGAAACTGGGCAAATGGGGATTACTCATCAATACCTTGGCGTTTATCTGGGCTTTGTTTGAATTGATCAACATCGCCTGGCCGCGCCCCTATGCCATTTCCGCCGATGCGCCGTGGTGGCAGCTTTGGGCGACACCGCTGGTGCTCGGCAGCATTCTGGCTATTACAACCATCTATCTATTATTTAAAAAACTTTTAAGGAGCCGGTTATGAATCAGCACACCATCATCTGGAAACAAACCATTCCAGGCGGCTGCCATTGGTCCGGCATCATCCGCCGCGGCACGACATTGCGTCTGACCGATGCCGGCGGCGGCGCGAATGCAGCGGTTCTGCTGTTCAATCAGGAAGAAAAACTGGAGCGCTATAACATGGCCGACACCTTGAAGTCGCAGCACACCTTCCGTCTGACCAAAGGTCATGCCTGCCACTCCGATATGGGCCGGATTTTTTGCTGCATCACCGCCGATACCGCCGGCTGGCACGACACCATCTGCGGCTTGAGCGACGATGCATTGATCCGGCGGAAATACGGCGAAGCGCGCTACCAGGAACATCGCAATCAAATGCACCGCAGCGGCCTGAGCGGTATGTTGATCGAGCTGGGCAAGTGGGGACTGGACATGCGCGATGTAGTCGCCAATATCAATTTCTTCAGCAAAGTCACCTCCGATGCCTTTGGTGAATTGACCTATCACCCCGATCATAGCAAAGCGGGCGACTATATCGACTTGAGTTTCGTCATGAACACGCTGGTGGTGCTGTCGGCTGCACCGCATCCGCTCGACACCAAAAAAACTTATCAGCCCGGCGCGATCTCGCTGGAGGTTTTCAATACGCCGCCGGATGCCATCAAGGAATGTTTGCATATCGACGAAAACAGCCGTGCACTGCAAAACGCGCAAAACTTTTATGGGGAGGGTACGCTATGAATGCCGCAAAATTACCTGTCAATCACTTCGATCCAGCTCAAGCTGCCGTCAACGAAATCTGCCCCGCCGGGGAACCTTGGGTGCACCTCATCAAACAAGGGCAAACATTCCGTATCGTCGATCTCGAAGGCAATCAAGCGGTCGACACCCTGTTCTACAACGCGCACGATACGCAAGAACGTTACAGCGCAACCGATACCATTACCCGCCAGAATCATTTGTACCTGACCACGGGCAGCAAGCTGTACTCCAATCTCGGCAACGTCATGCTCGTCATCACCGCCGACACCTGCGGCCGCCACGATACCTTGGGCGGCGCATGCGCCGCGGAGAGCAATACCGTGCGCTACGCATTGGAAAAATTCCCAATGCACAGTTGCCGCGATAATTTTTTACATGCCTTGGCGCATCATCCATTGTGCCAGCAATTCGACATGAGCAAGCGTGACCTGCCCAGCAACATCAATTTCTTCATGAATGTACCGGTCACCGAAGCTGGCCGGCTGGAATTTACCGATGGTGTTTCCGCACCCGGGAAATACGTCGAAATGCGCGCTGAAATGGATGTGGTGGTATTGATCTCGAATTGCCCGCAACTGAACAATCCGTGCAATGCCTATAACCCGACGCCGATCCGCTTGCTGATCTGGGATTAACTCGCTGAGGAAACGCTGATTAATCCGGTGAACGAGATGAAGCACGAGACGCACGGAACACAGCAACCGAGACATATCAACAAGATAAGCAAGGGAGCGAGTACCGCGCAACGAAGTGATTCGCTCGTGTAGTCAATTAATCAGCGTTTCCCCTAACGGAGGAACAAATATGTTCAACAAAGTACTGATCGCCAATCGCGGCGCGATCGCGTGCCGCATCATCCGCACGCTGCGCCGGCTGAAAGTAACCAGTGTCGCGGTATACACCGAAGCCGACGCGTTGTCGCAGCATGTTGCTGCCGCCGATGAAGCCTATTGCATCGGCGACGGCCTTGCCGCCGAAAGTTATCTGAATACCGGTAAAATCCTGAAAATCGCTCAAACAACCGGCGCCGAAGCCATTCATCCCGGTTACGGTTTTTTGAGCGAGAAAGCGGATTTTGCCGAACACTGCGAAATGCAGGGAATTCGCTTCATTGGTCCGGCGCCGCAGCAAATGCGCGATTTCGGTCTGAAACACACCGCCCGGGCGCTGGCAATGGAAAACCAGGTACCGCTGCTGCCGGGTACCGGTTTACTGAGCAATTTGGATGAAGCACTGCACCAGGCGAAGCATATCGGTTACCCGGTGATGCTGAAAAGCACGGCTGGCGGCGGCGGCATCGGCATGCGCCTGTGCTGGAATGCGGATGAATTGAGCGGCGCTTATGAAGCGGTCAAAACGTTAGCGCAAAACAATTTCAAGGATGCCGGTTTGTTTCTGGAGAAATACGTCGACCGCGCAAGGCATATCGAAGTACAGATTTTCGGCGACGGCCAGGGACAAGTTGTAGCATTGGGCGAACGCGATTGTTCGATGCAACGGCGTAACCAGAAAGTCATCGAGGAAACCCCCGCTCCGAATTTGTCACCCGCCCTGCGTCAGGCATTGCTGGATACGGCGGTACGGCTCGGCCAGGCGGTTCATTACCAGTCTGCCGGCACCGTTGAATTCATCGTTGATGCGGTCAGTGGCGAATTTTATTTTCTGGAAGTGAATACCCGCCTGCAAGTTGAGCACGGCGTGACCGAAGAAGTCACCGGCATCGATCTGGTCGAATGGATGGTACGGCAAGCCGCAGGAGACCTGCCGCCGCTCGATTCTTTTGTCATTAAGCCCAGCGGTGTTTCGATTCAGGCACGGGTTTACGCCGAGAATCCGGCCAAGGACTTTCAGCCGTCGAGCGGCACATTGACAGCCGTCGAATTCGCCGCGACCGCGCGCATCGAGACTTGGGTTGAGCGCGGCACCGAGATATCGGCGTTTTACGATCCGATGCTGGCGAAAATCATCGTGCATGCACCCGATCGGGAAACCGCCAGAATCAAACTGTTGACCGCATTGAAGCAAACCGCGTTGCACGGTATCGAAACCAATCTCGATTATCTCCAGCAAATCCTGCAAAGTGGGGCTTTCCGCAACGGTGAATCGACCACGCAGTTCCTCAATGGTTTTCATTATCAGACCCATAGCATCGATGTTCTGAATCCCGGCGTGCAAACCACCATTCAGGATTTTCCGGGACGAACCGGCCACTGGAATGTCGGTGTACCGCCTTCCGGCCCGATGGATAGCCTGGCTTTCCGGTTGGCCAACCGGTTGGTGAACAACTCCGGCAACTGTGCCGGATTGGAAATCACGATTGCCGGTCCGGCATTGCGGTTTAATTGCGACAGCATCATCGCCGTTTGCGGCGCACCGATGGACGTACTGCTCGACAACGAGCCGCTGGCGCAATGGCAGGCGCATTTGATCAAAGCAGGCGCGGTGCTGCAATTCGGCAAAATCCGCCAGGCCGGCAGCCGGGTTTATCTAGCGGTGCATGGCGGCTTTGAAGTACCGGAATACCTCGGCAGCAAAGCCACATTCACACTCGGTCAATTCGGCGGCCACGCCGGACGCGCGCTACGCGCCGGGGATGTGCTGCATATCCCGGCACTGCCATCGCCTCAACCCGTTATCACTGAGCATCTGCCGCACAGTTCGATTCCGCACTACAGTGACCGCTGGGAGATTGCGGTGCTGTACGGACCGCACGGCGCACCGGATTTCTTCACCGGCCCGGATATCGAGCAATTCTTTGCAGCGGAATGGAAAGTGCACCACAATTCCAGCCGCACCGGCGTACGCCTGATCGGACCGAAACCGCGATGGGCGCGAACCGACGGCGGCGAGGCCGGTTTGCACCCTTCCAATATCCATGACAATGCCTATGCCATCGGCGCGGTCGATTTCACCGGCGATATGCCGATCATCCTCGGCCCCGACGGCCCCAGCCTCGGCGGCTTCGTTTGTCCGGTGACGGTGGCGCACGCGGAACTCTGGAAAATCGGGCAACTCCGCCCCGGTGACAGCATCCGCTTCCATCCGGTGTCGATTGAACACGCACAACTGCTGGAACAACAACAAGCACGATTCATCGAGCAACTTGGCGGCAGTCAGCACATACCGCTCCCGCCCGTCATGCCGCAACTGGAAGATCCGGTATTGCATCGCATTGCCGCCAGCAATCATCAGTTGGAAGTCGCGTACCGGCAATCCGGTGACAAATACCTATTGATCGAATATGGCCCGCCGGTACTTGATCTGAATCTGCGTTTCCGCGCGCATGCATTGATGACCTGGCTGCAGCAACGTATTGATGCCGGTGAACTGCACGGCATCGTCGATCTGACGCCCGGCATCCGCTCGCTGCAGATTCATTTCGATTCGGCCCGGCTGCGGCGTGATGCGCTGCTGCAACAATTGATTGCCGCCGAAAAGCAATTACCCGCGATTGCCGAAATGGAAGTGCCGTCGCGCATCATTCATCTGCCGTTATCGTGGGACGACGCCGCCACCCGGCTGGCAATCGACAAATACATGCAATCGGTCCGGCGCGATGCGCCCTGGTGTCCCAGCAATATCGAATTCATCCGCCGTATCAATGGCCTGAATAATATTGACGAAGTCCGCGACATCGTATTCTCTGCCAGTTACCTGGTGATGGGATTGGGCGATGTGTATCTGGGCGCGCCGGTCGCCACGCCGCTCGATCCGCGTCACCGGCTGGTCACTACCAAATACAATCCGGCACGGACTTGGACGCCGGAGAATGCGGTCGGCATCGGCGGCGCGTATTTATGCGTGTACGGCATGGAAGGCCCGGGGGGCTATCAATTCGTCGGCCGCACCGTGCAAATGTGGAACCGTTACCGCCAAACCGCCGACTTTAAGGACGGCAAACCGTGGTTATTGCGTTTCTTCGACCAAATCCGTTTTTATCCGGTCAGCGAAAGCGAATTGCTCAAATTGCGCAAGGATTTTATCAGCGGTCATTTCAAGCTGCGCACCGAACCAACCGTGCTTAACTTGCGGCAATACCATACTTTCCTGCAACAACAAGCGGAGAGCATTGAAGCCTTCAAAACCAGGCAAAAAACCGCGTTTGAAGCCGAACGCCTGCGCTGGACGGAAAATCCGCAAGCACTGGCAGTCAACGAGGATGTGCTGGAGGAAGCCAGCAGTGAAAGCGAGCTGGATTTGCCGGATGGCGCTCAGCTTATCAGTTCTCAAGTGACCGGCACTGTCTGGAAACTGCTGGTCAAGGAAAACGAATACATCGAGGCGGGCAAACCGCTGGCAATCATCGAATCGATGAAAATGGAATTTGCGATCGAATCCCCCGTTAGCGGAAAAATTCGCCAGATTTTTTGCCAGCAAGGCAATTACATCGCCGCCGGGCAAACGCTCATGATCGTGCAGGAAAATTAGGGAAATGCTGATTCATTGACTATACGAGCGAGTCACTTCGTTGCACGGTGCTCGCTCCCTCACCTGATAAGCTTTGGCTGCTGCGCTCCGTGCGCCTCGTGCTCCATCTCGTCCGACGAATTAATCCGCGTTTCCTTCACGCCCATTTCCGGACTCCGCACCGCTTTTTTCGAGTGGAAAACGTCTCGCGCCCCAGCAATCGGCGTCAATGAATCATTCTAAAAAAAGATAACTTTTCACAGCGTTATTCAGCCATTGGCGCTCGCCGCTACTTCCTATAATGGGCACCATGATCATAGTCCCCTGAAACGCAATGGATCAATCGGAAACGCATAACAACCGATGCCGATCAACGCCGGTTCGATGATGGTCGGGTATTCGCAATGAATTACGTTTGTTGGTTATCTTTTTAAATAGGTTTTCAAAATGAGTGAAATCGCATTGACCGAAGTGAATAATCCGCCGAGCGGACGCACACTTTCCAACAGTTCAAGCCTGCAGAAATCTCTGGAACGGATTCATGAACTCCCCGCAATGCCGGCCATTGCTAAAAAAATGCTGGCATTACCGCTCAATACCTATGAAGGTGAAGCGCAACTATTGAAATTGATCGCGCAAGATCCGCAAATCTCGGCGCGCATTATCGGTTTATCCAATGCCTCCTTATTCGGCGCGCCGGGAATGATTTCCTCCATCAGCGATGCCGCGATGCGCCTGGGATTAACACAAATCAAAGCAGTTGCGATCGGCATGGCGACCATTGCGGCATTTTCCAAAGTGGCGGAGGGAAAATTCAAAGCAGCAGATCTTTGGGCGCATAGCCTTGCCATCGCTTCCGCGATGCGCGTCATCGCCCGGTATATGCCGGCACGGCAACGCCCGATGGAAGATCAGATTTTCCTGGCCGGATTGCTGCATGACATTGGCTACAATGTTCTAAGCTTTATCGCCAAAGACCTCAGCAACGTTTTATACGACAAGCTGAATACGCCGAGCGAGGCTTCGCTGCTTGAAATCGAGCGGGAACTGCTCGGCACGCATCATGGAGAAATCGGCGCGCAACTTGGCGCGCATTGGGGATTGCCCGCGGAAATCATCGCCGTTATCCGCTATCACCACACCCCGGACCACCCCGATGCCGCCGATGTTCAACCTTTGGTCAAGCTCGCTTACCTTGCGGAAAAATTGCTGCCGGATTTCGCCATCATGGAACATGCGGTTCACGAAGTCACCGGACAAGAATGGAATCAACTCGGCATAGACCCGGGTAAAGCCGGCAAAATCCTGGAAGAAATCGGAGCCGTTGCCGCGCAAGCCAAACAACTTGCCAATGCCGCATGATTGTTCAGACCGAACAGATTTTTAAGTTCAATCGATTTGTTTTTCCCGAATTCAGTCACTGCATTCACTTGCATCAGCACTGCTAAATCAATCACTCATCAGGAAACAATAAAATGAAAAAAAACAGCCAGCACGCATCTGTCATGCAAATCCTATTTTTTGTTTTCCTCGTCACAGCCACTTCCATAGCCAGTACGCGAATTCACGCGGCGTCGCTGCAAATGCCGGCATCAGCCGGTTCGGGCGCCACAAAATCCTTAAGTGTGCATTTGGATGTTGATTTCGGCACTTATACGCTTTCCGGCCCCTCGCCGACAGCGTCACACGGTCCCAATGAGAATCCGGTGGTTAAAGCACGCGGCATAAAACTCACGCACAGCAAACCGGCCGCTACTTCATCCGCCAATCAATTGCTGATCGGTCCCACTTTGCGTATCCGTCCTGGAGACAAACTGAATATTCTCTTCAGAAACAATCTTAGTTATGAAGAATCTTCCGGCGATGGCGGACACAGCACCACCAATCCGCACGGATTCGATGTCATCAATTTGCACACCCACGGCTTGCATGTTTCTCCGCAAAGCCCAAGCGACAATGTTCTGCTGAATATTTTTCCCAAGAGCACGCCCAAAGAACCGCTGAAGGAATGCTATGCCGAATTCGGCAAAGCAAATTGCGTGACGGAGAAGTTTGCTTATGCGTATAAAATTCCCGCCAATCACCCTTCGGGTACGTATTGGTACCATGCGCACAAACACGGCGCGGTCGCGATGCATCTGGCCAATGGCATTGCCGGGGCATTGATTATCGAAGATCCAGTACATGGTTTGGAAAGCCTGCCCGCCGTGCAGGAAGCACGTGAACAAATTATCCTGCTGCAGGAAATCGCGTATGGCGGCAATTATCCCGACGGCACCGGCTCCGGTACTGAAAAAGATCCATACCGCATCGACTGCATGAGCGTATATGGCAATCAGAATGGTTGCGCATTCAGTGGGCTTAAACCACCCGCCCCTGGCGTTACCAACAGCGAATTATCCGTCAATGGTCAATTCCAGCCGGCCATTACGATGTCAACCAACGAAGCCCAGCTTTGGCGGGTGATCAACGGCAGCATCGGCAATGTCGTTCCGATGTGCTTGGTGCCGATTGGCGGCAGCAACGATAAAACACTGACCGCAACACCGGCGGCTTATGTTTTGGCAGCCGATGGCGTTCCAATCCAAAACCCCAACGCTGAAAAATTGGATTTACCGGTACTGCTGACCAATCCGGCGGCAAGCCCAACCGATGGTAAAAGTCTCTTGAATAATGAGCTGCTGTTCCTGGCTGCCGGGCAAAGACTGGATTTAATGGTAAAAGCGCCGTCCACGCCGGGTACTTACGCTCTGTACGACAGCGTCGATCAATCCGGTAATGCCATTCCCGCCGATGAATTGTGCCAAGCCTCCAGCTATGCGAATTCAACGCCGATTCTCACCGTGAATGTCAAAACCAGCATGAGTGAGATTGCCTATAATACCGAAGTCCCCTCGCAACAAGCACTCAACAAACTCAATGCGCCAGCGGCGATCACTGCGGCGGAAAGCCCCGAACTCCCCACCCAGGGCGCTGTCTTCGGTTTCACCAACAGCGAATTCGCCCCAATCGACGGCGGCGCATCGATCATCAACGCCCGGGTCTTCAACCCCATCCGCAGCCAGCGTGACCTTACGCTAAAACAAGTCGATTTATGGTCGGCGCAAAGCGCCTCAGGCACGCACATGTTCCATATCCATATCAACTCATTTCAACTGGTCTCGCGCGGACAAATCAAATACCCGTTCCCGGTCTGGCGCGATACGCTGCTAGTGGAAACGCAATCGGATAAAGAAGGTAATGCAGAAATCGGTGAAATCGTGCAATTCCTGCAAAAACCGCTGAATTTTACCGGCTCCCTGGTGATGCATTGCCATAATGTTTTTCATGAAGATAATGGCATGATGGAACTGGTGAGGATACTGCCGCCATCCAGAAATCATCAATCTTCACAGAAGAAGCATGCGCATTAATACTTCGCGGCAAATGCTGAAAAGTGGCTCAGGTTCATTTTTCTATGAGCCTGCGCCGCTCTTTATTTAATAATTCCATGCGCTACCAATCTTTATCATCTCATGAGGGTAAAATATATCTGATTGATTTGGATAAATTTACAGGAGATTATCATGGATGTTTTTCTGACTATAATCAGTGGTGTTAGTGTATATGTAGCTGGTCAACTAATTTCTAAGCTTTTGATAGAACCGATTCATGAAATGAAAAAGACTATTGGAGAAATCTCTCATTCATTGATTGAAAATGGTCAAGTTATCGCAAATCCTGGATCGATAGGCAAAGAAAGGGAAGAAGAAACATCTAGGTATTTGCGCTCATTATCATCACAACTTCAAGCATCGCTTTATCTTGTTCCAAAGTACGATTGCTCATCTACTTTGTTTGGACTTCCCTCGAGAGCTAAGGTTTTGTCTGCTTCTACAGATCTTATCGCTCTATCAAACAGTGTTTACCCGACCACAGAAACAACCATTTATCAACAAAATGCCAAACGGAAAGAAAGGATTTGTGATTCTCTTGGTATCTTTATGTCAGAAGATAAACGGTATCCAAAAGACTTTCATTAAAACTCATCAATCCACAGTGTTCACATTCTGCCTAGATGCATACACATACCCCCCAATCGCCCCGACAATCACCCCCAGCGGCGCGGCGATAAAGATTCCGATCATCGGTCCTTGGCTGGTATCCTTAGCGACAACCATGGGGCCCAAAAATCCCACGGTGAAGAACAAGCCGCCCAGTAGTAATGCCCCACCGGCAATCGCCACCAGCGTTCCGGTTCTCTTGCCGGCAATCAACATCCAGGAAAACCAAGCGGCCAGGGCGGCGCAACCCGATGAAACGGTTACGTTGAGCCAGGGCGCGAAGCTGGTGGTGATCGTCAGCATGGTATGGATAAAAAACAATACGGTTAGAAACATCAGCAGGGATACAATCGGTTTTAGAATTTGGAACATGGCGGGATGCTTTAATTGAAGGAGTCATTAACAGCATCGCATTGTAAACTATCTCCCTAACCCCTAGCGGCAGGATTAATTCCCAAAGGTCAAGGCATGAATACACTCAATACGGATCGGCGCACTTTGTTGCAATACGGTTTCCTAAGCCTGGGCGCTTTTGCCGGCAGCACGCTGCTGCCATCGCTTGTCAATGCGGCAACGTTGAAATCGCTGTTGGCCTCGCAACGCGAGCTGTTGCCGCCGGATCAAAATGGCGTGCGTTTGCCCGCGGGATTCACGTCCCGCATCGTGGCCCGCTCCAATCAAAAAATATTTGACTATCCCTGGCACGCCGCACCCGATGGCGGCGCTACATTTGCGACGGAAGACGGCGGCTGGATTTATGTTTCCAATAGCGAGCTGGATAATCAAGCCGGTGGCGCAGGTGCGTTGCGCTTCAATGCGAATGGCGAAATTACCGCTGCTTATCCGATTTTGCAGCATACCAGCCGCAATTGCGCTGGCGGGCATACGCCGTGGCAAACCTGGCTGTCGTGCGAGGAAACCGACAGCGGCCGAGTGTGGGAATGCGATCCGTTTGGCCGCAATGCGGCGCAAGTCAGGAATGCATTGGGAATCTTCCGGCATGAAGCGGTTGCGGTCGATACTCAAAACCGGCAGCTTTACCTGACTGAAGATCAAACCGATGGTTGCTTGTACCGGTACACCGCCCGTTCTTTTGATCGCGCGGGCCATCCCAATCTCGATGACGGTTTCCTGGAAGTCGCCGAACTCATCGAAGGCCGGACCGGCTCAGTACGCTGGATCGCCCTCCCCGATCCTTCGGCAAGCAAGCTGCCAACGCGACGGCAAGTTCCAGCCAGCACCCGGTTTAACGGCGGCGAGGGCATTTGGTACCACCAAGGCGTTGTTTACTTTACCACCAAAGGCGATAACCGGGTGTGGGCGTATGATGTTCAGCAAAACCGGATTTCCGTGCTGTATAACGCATCGCACTATCTGACACCGGTGTTAACCGGCGTCGACAATATCACCGGCAATGCCGCGGGTGAATTATTGGTCGCCGAAGACGGCGGCGATATGCAGATCGTGGTTTTAACGCACGGCAAGGTATTGCCATTGCTGCAATTGGTTGGTCATGACCGCTCGGAAATCACCGGCCCGGCATTTAACCCCGACGGCTCGCGATTATATTTCAGCTCGCAGCGCGGCGCGAACGGAAAAGCGGACGGCGGCATGACATTCGAAATCACCGGACCGTTCTGATATGCTTTTATTCAATTTCCCAGCCCTTGATAAATCCAGGTCATGAACCCATGTAGCAATCGATATTTACACAGGAAGCGACGTGTTCACTATTAAACATCGAATATCGATAATAGGCATAAAATAACGGCGGTATAAACGGGAGTATCGATTTGGAATTCAAAGATTACTATCAAACACTCGGCGTTCCACGCGACGCCTCGGCGGACGATATCAAGAAAGCGTTCCGCCGCCTGGCGCGCAAATATCATCCCGACGTTTCCAAGGAAACGGACGCCGAGCACAAAATGAAGGAAGTCAACGAAGCGTACACAGTGCTATCCGATCCGGAGAAACGCGTCGCCTATGACCAATTGGGTCAGCGCGGTTTTCAGGCTGGCAGCGATTTCCAGCCGCCGCCCGGGTGGGATGCGAATTTCGAATTCAGCGGACGCGGTTTCGGCGGTGCGCAAGCAGCCGATTTCAGCGATTTCTTTGCGGAATTATTCGGTCACGGTATGGGCAGCGGTACGCGTCATGCGCACCAGCGCATGCGCGGCGAGGATCATCACGCCAAGATCATGCTCGACCTGGAAGACAGCTATCACGGCGCGACCCGCAGCATCTCCTTACGCATGCCGAAACTCGACAGCCAGGGACAGCCGGTACTTTCCGAGCACACCTTGAATGTCCGCATTCCCAAAGGCGTGCATGCCGGGCAAGTGATCCGGCTGGCCGGACAAGGCGCGCCGGGACATGCGGGCGAACCCGCCGGTGATTTGTTCCTGGAAGTCCAGTTCAAGCCGCATAACCGCTACCGCATCGAAGGCAAGGATATCCATGTCGCATTGCCGGTTGCGCCTTGGGAAGCGTCATTGGGTGCAACCGTCAAAGTGCCGGTACCGGGCGGACTGGTCGAAGTGCGTGTCCCGGAAAACTCGCAAAGCGGCCGGAAACTGCGTTTGAAAGGCCGCGGTATACCTGCTGCCGTCCCCGGAGATCTTTATTTGCTGCTGGAAGTGGTGCTACCGCCCGCCACATCGGAAAAAGCACGCGAATTTTACCAAAACATGGCGCGGGAACTTGCGTTTGATCCGCGCCAGCATCTGGGAGTTTAAGCCATGTCACGCGAGATTGATGCCATATTACTGGAAGAAGCCATGCTCAGTCTGGATGAGCTCGCCCGCAGCTGCCGCGTAAGCCGCGAATGGGTTATCGAGCATGTCCAATGGGGCTTGTTGCCGGATGGCGAGCGGCTTCAAGCCGATCCGGATTCGTGGATTTTTGACAGCCGCAGTCTGATACGGATCAAACGGATCATCGCGATCGAACGCGATTTCGACAGCAATCCGGAATTGGCCGGGCTGGTCGCCGATTTAATCGAGGAAATCGAATTGTTGCGCGCGCGCTTGAAAACTTCGGGATTGGACGGATATTAAAAAACACCCGCCTCGCAAGGAAATCAATCATGCCTTTACATATCGTTTGTCCGCATTGCCATGCCACCAACCGTGTTCCCGACGAGCGCCTGGATGCCTCACCCAACTGCGGCGCATGCCATCAGCCGCTTTTCACGGCTCAGCCGGTGGCGTTGACGGAAAGTAATTTCAATAAGCATATCGCCAGCAACGATATTCCTGTGCTGGTTGATTTCTGGGCGCCTTGGTGCGGCCCGTGCCGCATGATGGCGCCGGCTTTCGCGCAAGCAGCCGCCGCCTTGGAACCCGCCATGCGGCTGGCGAAAGTCAACACCGAAGAACAGCAGGATTTGGCCGCTCGTTATCACATCCGCAGCATTCCGACGCTGGTATTATTTAAGGGAGGCCGGGAAATTGCCCGGCAGCCGGGCGCTATGAACGAACGCGATATCGTGCGTTGGGCGCAGGCCAATCACCAATAATGAGGGAAACGCTGATTAATTCGCCGAACGAGATGAGATGCAAGGCGGATGGAGCGCAAGAAGCGAGACATATCAATAGGATAGGCGAGTTTCTGAGCACCACCCAACGCCGCAAATCGCTTGCGCAGGCAATTAATCAGCACTTCCCGAGAAAAACAATCCATCAAGGAGTCAATATTCATGCCTACTAACGGCAATCTTCCCCGTCTGATCCTATTTGCGCTGGCAGGCGTGTTGCTGGTGCTGTTCCTTCACAGCTTCTTGTACCACTATTTTCCGGATGCATTGCAGCCGGGTTACTTTTCCGCGGATGAGAAACGTGAAGGCGCCGAGCCGCGAGCCATTCAAGCGCGTGGCAACCTCGCGGAAGACGAAAAAAGCACGATCGAACTGTTTGAAAATTCGCGCGATTCGGTAGTGTTCATCACCACCCGTCAGCGGGTGATGGACGCTTGGACGCGCAATATCTTTTCGGTTCCGAGCGGCACCGGTTCTGGATTTATCTGGGACGACCACGGCCATATCATCACCAATCTGCACGTCATCAAAGGCGCCAGCGAAGCGACCGTGCGGCTGGCGGATGGCCGCGATTACAAAGCCTCGCTGGTCGGCGCCAGCCCGGCGCACGACATTGCCGTGCTGCGGATCGGCATCGGCTTCCAGCGCCCTGCCCCAGTCCCAATCGGCACCAGCAGCGATCTTAAAGTGGGACAGAAAGTCTTTGCCATCGGCAATCCGTTCGGCTTGGACTGGACGCTGACCACCGGCATCGTTTCCGCGCTGGATCGCTCGCTGCCGGGCGGCGACGGACGCACCATCGACAATCTGATTCAGACCGACGCCGCAATCAATCCGGGTAATTCCGGCGGGCCGCTGCTCGATTCCGCTGGCCGCTTGATCGGCATCAACACCGCGATTTACAGCCCAAGCGGCGCCAGCGCCGGTATCGGTTTTGCCGTTCCGGTCGACACCGTCAACCGCGTGGTGCCGCAAATCATCAGCCGCGGCAAATACATCCGCCCGGCGATGGGCATCACCGTCGACAGCAAGCTGAACAACCGCCTGACCCAATTCCTGAAAGTCAGCGGCGTCGTCATCCTTAGCATCAGCCCTGGCTCAGCCGCCGACGAAGCCGGATTGCGCGGTGCGACATTGACCCCGGAGGGCAACATCATCGCCAACGACATCATCATCGCCGTCGACGGCAAACCGGTCGATTCCGTGGAAAAACTGCTCGCCCGCGTCGATGCTTATAAAGTCGGCACCACCATCACGCTGACCGTTCTGCGCAAAGGCGAACCGTTTGAAATACCGGTGACGTTGCAACCGGGAGAGTGATTTTAGAAACTTTAAGTACTGCTCACCATGAATTCGAGATAACTGGCGCAGAATCGTAGTCTCGCACAGCGCCTCCTCCATCGGAGGATCACTGTAGCCAAGCCAGGTTCTGCATCAGATGCACCCGCAACATGATCTGCAATGGATAAGAGCAGGACGGACACCTTTTTCATGCGAGTAATGCGACGCGATCAAATCTTTCCAAAGTACTACCCGTTTCATCCTCAGGAATAATTCTTTATGCATCTGCTGGCGTTTGTTTGAATATTCCGCTTCTGCAAATTTGATTTGCTTTATTGACAGCATCAAAAATGCAAATGAGTAAATTCTGACAGATTGATTGATTTTTCCAGAGCTTTCCTTAAGAAATAAATAGAATTATGACTGAAAGATTCGCAATTTAGACTCTTCAAATAATCCTACAAAATCGGGATATTTTGTTAAAGAAAATTTTAAAAATGGTATTTTTCTGAGACAAATGCCCTCTATTTATCAGAATGCAAATTTAATAAAATCTGCGACAAATAAATAGAATAATTAATCTCAATAATCTATTTATTTATAATCAATCTCGACAGCATGCGAGATTCCAAGTGGTTTATGACTTGGTTCTGTAAATAGTTCAGCCTTTTCTTAAACCTTAAGCTCACTTATTTCTTATTTCTTAACACAATTACAAAAATGAATAAAAAAATTACTCAAGGATTAATCATCTTTTCATTATTGAATCCAACCATTCCATCTTGGGCCGGTGACGTTGAAATAACCGAATCCGGCTTGCTTTGGAAAGGCTCTTTATCAAGAGCAGGTCTGAACAGCCTTGGAGACCATTTTGTATCAGGCGGTCAGGCTGATTTTTATGGTGATAACTGGGTCAACATTCTTATACACCCATCTACCGATCACAACGTCGATGTATTCTTTGGTGTATTTGAAAGGTACCTTGGTGGTTTTTTCCTTGGTTACGCCGGATCTTCCGAGACAGCCGTTTTATCAAGCGATTATCATTCCACAGGTTCACTGTTTATGCGTACCGGCATAGACACGGGATTAAATATTGTTAACTCTACTTATACTCTTCAGAATGCAATAATAGGTGCTCTTACAACTACCAGTTATCCAAATTCCGGCGGATCCGCTACCGTCACGTTAGATAACGGGCATATATCCGGAAATGTTGTTTTAGGTTCAGATTCATCCGGCATAATGAATAGCATCGGTAATTCATCGATAAATGGTGATTTAACAATGGCCGAATCAACCGGTAGCCATAGCGTTTTAAATATTGCTGCCGCGTCTAATTTTGCCATAACAGGAACACTAACATTTGGTAGCGGCAATGCAGAAATCAACAACCAAGGTAATTATCATACATCTGAACCGATCAATAACTACTCAGGTAACGTAACCTGGAAGAATCAATCCGGTGGAACTTTGTATCTCGATGATGGCAGCAGTTTCGGTGGTTCTGGTAATTCCTCGATCATTAATGAATCAACTGCAACTATCTATAAATCAGGTATAGGTGCATCAGGAATTTCATGGGACATGGTCAACAATGGAACAATCGATGTGGCTAATGACAGTCAATTGTGGCTCTACTCCGGATTCTCGGGAACGGGCACGGCTAATTTGCACGACAACGGCTTCTT